>Ga0214921_10008269_pt1 | contig 13559 bp, 13 predicted proteins | sample LL1505_MetaG_FD_177992 | JGI IMG/M metagenome (GOLD analysis project Ga0214921, IMG submission 177992) | Freshwater microbial communities from Lake Lanier, Atlanta, Georgia, United States - LL-1505 | ecosystem: Environmental > Aquatic > Freshwater > Lake | place: USA: Georgia | collected... | reverse complement strand
TTTTCAAAAGAAAATTGCAGACGTTCATCCGCTCATCACAATAATTGGAGTAATTTTTGGCTTACAAATGTTCGGTATTGCTGGTTCTATTTATGGTCCACTTTTACTTTCTTATTTTTTAATACTCTTAAAAATGTACCGTGAAAGGTTTGGGAAAAAAAGTAGTTAATACGTTTGCTAAAATCCTTTCATCGTAAGTTGAATTCTTTTGCGCTCTAATTCCACTTCTACAACTTTTACTCTAACTGCTTGACCAACGCTTACAATCTTTGCAGGATCATCAATAAAGCCGTCAGTAATCTGGCTAATGTGCACCAGTCCATCTTGATGTACACCAATATCAACAAAACATCCAAAAGCTGTTATGTTGGTAACTACACCATTCATTACCATTTCCTTTATTAGATGCTCAGGCTTGGTTACATTTTCATTAAATTGAACTACTTTAAATTGTTTTCGAGGGTCACGCCCAGGTTTTTTTAATTCTTCAATTATATCCGTAAGTGTTGGCAAACCAAATTCATCATTTACATAGTTATTTAAATCAACTTGCAAGAATTTTTTGTTACTAATAAAACTTTCTAAATCACAGCCTGTGTCCTTAGCCATTTTTTTTATTACCGCATACCTTTCGGGATGAACACCTGTATTATCCAAAATATTTATCGCATCTGGAATCCTCAAAAAACCTGCACATTGGGTAAAACTTGAAAAACCCATTCTTGGAACATCGATTAATTTTTCTCTACTAGAAAATTTACCATTTTGATTTCTAAAATCAACAATATTTTTTGCTAGGGTTTGACCAATTCCTGAAACATATGCTAGCAATTCTTTACTTGCAGTATTTAAATTTACACCTACATTATTTACACAATTGCTAACTGTAAATGATAACTTTTCGTTTAATAAATGAGCATCAACATCATGCTGATATTGCCCAACACCAATTGATTTAGGATCAATTTTTACAAGCTCAGCCAAAGGGTCTATCAAGCGGCGGCCAATAGAAATGGCACTTCTTACTGTTATATCGTATTCAGGAAATTCTTCGCGGGCAACGCTTGATGCGGAATAAATTGAAGCGCCACTTTCATTCACCATCACTAATACAATTTCTTTTGGCAATTTCATGTTTCTAATAAACTGCTCAGTCTCTCTGCCGCCTGTACCATTTCCAATAGCTATTGCCTCAATTTTAAACACTTGTAGTTTATTATAAATTTTTGCTTTTGCTTTTATTGCCTCATCTTTTCCATTTAAAGGAAAAAGTGTTTCATTATTTAAAATTTTTCCATTTCCATCAAGGCAAACAACCTTGCAACCAGTTCTAAAACCAGGGTCAATAGCCATCACATTTTTATTACCCATTGGTGCTGCAAGAAGCAATTGCTTTGCATTTGAAGCAAATACATCTATTGACTCTATATCAGCTTTAAGTTTAAAAAATTGTATCGTTTCATTTTCTAACGATGGCTTAAGCAATCGCTTATAAGCATCTTCAGTAGCTTGTTTTATTAAGTGAGAGTTGGTGGCAGCGTGTATTATATTTCTATTTATAATACCCAAGCTTATTTCTTCATTTGGTGAAATATTCAATTTCAAAAAGCCTTCATTATGTCCGCGCAAAATTGCTAAAAACCTATGTGGACGCATCTTGTATAATGCCTCTTCAACTGAAAAATAGTCTTTGAATTTTATCGCCTCTTCTTGTTTTGTTTTGATAACTTTAGCAGTAATGATTGATTTTTCAAAAAACAATTTTCTTAAAGAACTACGCACTACTGCATTTTCATTTATGCGTTCTGCAATAATATCCAATGCTCCATTCAAAGCATCTTCAATGGTATTTACCTCTTTTTGTTTGTTGATATACTTTTGAACCAACTCATTATTAACTGAAACTTTCTGTTGTAAAATAATATTCGCTAAAGGTTCTAATCCTTGTTCAATAGCTTTTGCAGCACGTGTTTTGCGTTTTTGTTTAAATGGCAGATAAATATCTTCTAATTCTTGTAAATCAATTGCGGCATTAATTTGTTTCTCCAGTTCAGCAGTCATTTTTTTTTGAGAAGAAATGTTTTCAATAATAAAAGTTCGGCGTTTTTCCAGTTCAATTAACTCCTTATTGAGCTTAAAAATATTTTCTAATTGCACTTCATCTAATACACCTGTTTTTTCCTTTCTATATCTAGCTATAAACGGAATTGTAGAACCTGCTTCGAATAGTTCCAAAGCAGCTGCTACTTGGTTTGTATTTAAGTTTAATGTTGATGCAATTTTAAATTGGAACATAAAGGAAATTATTAAATCAATTTATTGGAAAGTAATTCAAAATTGAACGGTGCAAAAATGAAATTAAATTGAGATTGAAACAAACCTATATATAAAATAATTATTTAGGTTTGACATTCATTTTTTCAAACAGAATATGCAATCAAAATTAGATTTATTAGAATCGAAAATAGCAGAGGCTCATTTAGGCGGTGGTCAAATGCGTATTGACTCTCAACATAAAAAAGGGAAATTAACAGCACGTGAACGTTTACATTTCTTATTAGATGAAGGTAGTTTTGAAGAAATAGGAATGTTTGTAACGCATCGCAGTGTTGAGTTTGGACTTGAACGCGAAAAATATTTGGGTGATGGAGTTGTAACTGGTTATGGAAAAATAGATGGAAGATTAGTATATGTATATGCACAAGATTTTACTGTTTTTGGTGGATCATTATCGGAAACACATGCACAAAAAATTTGCAGAATCATGGATTTGGCAATGCAAAATGGTGCCCCAGTAATTGGATTGAATGATAGCGGCGGCGCAAGAATTCAAGAAGGTGTAGCATCTTTAGGTGGATATGCTGATATATTTTATCGTAATACATTAGCGAGTGGTGTAATTCCGCAACTTTCAGCAATAATGGGCCCTTGCGCTGGTGGCGCGGTTTATTCACCTGCTATTACTGATTTTATCTTGATGGTTGAAAATACATCATATATGTTTGTAACAGGTCCTAATGTTGTAAAGACAGTCACACATGAAGAAGTTACCTCCGAAGAATTAGGTGGCGCATCAACGCATTCAACAAAAAGTGGCGTAACTCATTTTTCATGTGCAAATGGTATAGAGTGTCTTCAAACGCTAAAACAGTTGTTAAGCTATATGCCACAAAACTGTGAAGAAGATGCACCTTCAATTCCTTACGAAAGTAACGGTAACGAAAAGCGAACTCAATTAAATTCAATTATTCCTAAAAATCCAAATCAACCATATGATGTTAGAGAAGTAATTGATGGAGTTATGGACTCAAATTCTTTTTGCGAAGTGCACAAAAATTTTGCTGAGAATATTGTTGTTGGTTTTGCAAGATTAGCTGGAAAGAGTATTGGTGTTGTGGCCAACCAACCAGCATTTCTAGCTGGCGTGTTAGATAATAATTCTTCTACTAAAGCGGCGCGTTTTGTAAGGTTTTGTGATTCGTTTAATATTCCTCTATTGGTGTTTGAAGATGTTCCTGGTTTCTTACCAGGAACTGACCAAGAATGGAATGCAATTATTACCAACGGAGCAAAATTACTATATGCATTTTGCGAAGCTACAGTGCCGCGCATTACAGTAATAACACGTAAAGCTTATGGTGGTGCTTATGATGTGATGAATAGCAAACACATTGGTGCAGACATGAACTACGCTTGGCCAACTGCTGAAATTGCTGTAATGGGTGCAAAAGGTGCTGCTGAAATTATTTTCAAAAATGAAATATCAAAAGCTGCCGACCCAGAAGCAAAGTTGAAAGAGAAAGAAGAAGAATATTTGTCACATTTTGCAAATCCATACCGTGCAGCAGAGCGAGGATTTATTGACGAGGTTATAAAACCTGAAGATACACGTGAAAAGTTAATTAAAGCATTTAAAATGCTAGAAAATAAGGTTGCAAAATTACCAAAGAAAAAACATGGAAACATTCCGTTGTAGTTTCTTATTTATACTGCTATTTGTATCAAATTTTATTTGCAATTCATTTTCACAATCAACTGAAATAGATACCTCATTTTATCGCAGTCCAATAAATTTTCCAATAAGCCTTAGCGGTAATTTTGGTGAATTACGCAACAATCACTTTCACAGCGGAATTGATATTCGTACTGGTGGTGAAGAAGGCAAGGCCATTTTTGCGGTTGCAGATGGTTTTGTTTCGCGGATTAAAGTATCTCCATTTGGTTATGGCAATGCTTTATACATCACACATAAAAACGGACAAGTTAGTGTTTACGGCCACTTACAAGCTTACAATAAAACAATTACAAATTATCTACGAACAGAACAATACAAACAAGAATCATTTGAAGTTGATCTATTTCCTGCAAAAAATGAACTGCCTATTAAAAAGGGAGATACAATTGCATTGTCTGGAAATACTGGTGGTTCAGAAGCTCCACATTTACACTTCGAAATTAGAGATGAGAAAACGGAATGGACAAAAAATCCACTGCTAAATGGTTTTAGTGTGCCAGATTCTGTAAAACCAGAAATTTATCAAGTTGTATTATATCCACGCAATGTAAATGCACTAGTTAATAATGAAAATGACAAGAAATTTTTTGGTGTAAAAGTGGAAAGAGGTAACCTAAGTATGAGTAATCTAAACCCAATTGACGTATCAGGTTTAATCGGTTTTGGAATTGAAACCAATGATGAAGAAGATGACCATGCTGGTAAAAACGGCACTTACAATATTCTACTATATATTGATGGCAACATACAATACGAATACAAAATAAACTCATTTGCCTTTGACCAAACACGAAATATTAACGCCCATATAGACTATCAACAAAAGAAAAAAGTTGGGAAATTATTTCAAAAATGTTTTGTAGAGCCGAACAATAAATTTCCTTGCTATAAAACAAATAAAAATAATGGTGTTTTTAATTTTACTGATAATGATGTTCACATTGTAAAAATTGTTGTGGCCGATGTTCACAAAAATGAAAACACATTGTTATTTGTTGTTCAAAGTCATGAAAATGGTATCAATGAAAAACCAAAAGTTGCCAAAAATGCGCAAGACTTTTTTTATTATAATATAGATAACACTTTCAAGCGCGATGGAGTGTACTTAAACATTCCAAAAGGAGTTTTGCAAAGCGATATAAATTTCGAATTTAAAGCAGAAGAAAATAATAAATACTACTCTAATATTTACAAAATACATAGAGAAGATGAAGGCTTATTAGCGTCTTATAATTTGAAAATAAAGTTGCAAAAAAATGTATCTGAAAAATTAAAACAAAAGCTTCTGATAGCATCTGTAAATTCCGGAGGCGGACTATCATCAGAAGGAGGCGGCTACAATGAGCAAACTAAAACTGTAGACACAAATTTGAAAACATTTGGCTATTTCACTATAACTGCAGACACAACCAAACCCAATATAACCAATGTAATTATTGATAAGGAAGAAGCAAAAGTAAGAAACATAATTGCCAAAATTTCTGATAATCTTTCTGGCATTAAATCATACAAAGGTACAATTGACGCAAACTGGATTTTGATGGAATACCATTACAAAAACGGAACATTAGTTTATACTTTTGATAATAAATTTAATGATGGAAAGCCGCACATTTTTAAATTGGTCGTTACCGATTTTAAAGGAAATAGTTCGGAAATTTTAAAACCATTTTAATTGATAAAATTATTGTTTACTTAAATTTATTTTCAAAATTAAATGCAATTTCAACCAATTAGCTTAACCCAGTTAGCCGCCTCAATTAGCCACACAATTGATGCAACTTTTATTGATAAACCAATATGGGTAATTGCAGAAACAAGCGATATAAAAAACTATACTGACCGCTACTATTGCTTCTTAAGTTTAATTGAAAAAAATGAAAGTAAAATTACAGCAAAACTAGAGGCAGTAATTTGGAGGAACAGTTATCACATCATAAATAAATTTGAGCAAAACACTCAAATTAAATTTGATAAAAATCTTAAATTATTATTGCTTGTCAATGTAACCTTTAGCTCACAATATGGCTTAAAACTTAGTGTTTTAGACATTGATAGCAGTTATACATTGGGAAATATTGAACTTGAGCGCAAAGCAATATTACACAGATTAGTAAAAGAAAATCCAAAGATAATTGCTTTCGATGGTCAATATTACTTTACCATAAATAAGCAATTATCGATTCCAAAAATCATCCGAAAAATTGCAATTATTACTGCACCCAATAGTGATGGGCAACGTGATTTTTTACATGAATTAAAAAATAATCCAAACTCATTTGTATTTGAAATTGATGAATATCTAACACAAATACAAGGCAATGGCGCATCTGAATCAATATTGAAACAATTGCAAAATATTGCTGCTTCAAAAAGCAATTACGATGTTATTGCAATTGTTAGAGGCGGTGGCTCGCAAACCGATTTTACAGCTTTTGAAAATTATAATTTAGCACTAGCAATAGCGGCTTTCCCCATTCCGATAATTACAGGAATTGGTCATGAAAGAAATATATCAATTGCAGATTTGATGAGTAATAACGCTTTAAAAACTCCGACTAAAGTGGCTACTTATATTATTGAGAATAATTGTGATTTTGAAGAAGACTTAATGCAAAATTATTCAAGCATCTTACATTATTCATTTCAAATAATTGATAATTGTAAATCAGAATTAGAAAATATTAAATCAGATTTGACTCAATCAACCAAAAATATAATTTCAACACAAAAACAAAATCTTGAAAATGTGAATTTAACATTGAAGTTACTATCACCTGAAAATGTTTTGGCTCGCGGTTATGCAATTGTCTCTAAAAATAAAAGTATAGTTACAAATGGAGAAACATTGAATGAAAACGACTCAATAAATATTAAATTTTTAAATGAAAATATTGATGCAATAATTACTAAGAAAAATGGCTAAAAAAATTACATATCAGCAGGCAAATGATGAGTTAAATAATATTGTTGAAGAATTGCAAAACAATATGGTAACGATTGATATAATTTCTCAAAAATTGGAAAGAGCAAAAGCTTTGGTTGAAATTTGTTATCAGACATTAAAAGGAACTGAAGAAAAATTATCTGAATCAATTAAGCATTTAGAATCGCTAAAATAATTGCCAAAAATAAGTATGATAAATTTAGAAGACTACGATTCAATAATTTTTGATTTTGGTGGTGTCATTATCAATATAAATTATCATTTATCGGTGTTGGCTTTTGAAAAATTAGGGTTTCAAAAATTTGATAATTGGTATGCGCAAGCTTGCCAGGACAAGCTGTTTGACAATCTTGAAACTGGCCAAATCTCTGAAAATGAATTTTACGATGAAGTAAGAAACATCTCGAAATTACAACTTACAAACGAACAAATTAAAAATGCTTGGAATGCTCTTTTGCTTGACCTACCAATTCAAAGAATTGAATTGTTAAAGCAACTAAGTAAGTCTCACAAAATATATTTATTGAGCAATACAAATCAAATTCATGCTAATGATTTTGCAGAAAAAATAGATGGGAATTATGGATGGGAAAATTTCAAATCAATTTTCAATAACACATATTTATCACATGAAATTAAAATGCGAAAACCTAATGCTGATGCATTTGAATTTGTTTTAAATCAAAACAATTTAGTGTGCTCAAAAACACTATTTATTGATGATAGTATACAGCATATTGAAGGGGCAAAAAAAGTTGGAATAAACGCTTACTACTTAAACCCAAATGAAAAAAATTCAATATTAGATTTGTTTTAAAATATTAGTTCGCCAAGCAAATCAACTTTATCAAACATTTTTATAAAGTGAGTCTTTATGAATAGGCCAAGTAAAAGCCTTTTGTATTTTTCTATACCTCGTGCATCACTAATAGGAATAAATTCTGTTTGAGCAACTTCAATACAACCAAAATTGTTTCTGCGTTTATTGTTTTGCCCACTAAATATTCGCATGTTTTAGTAAGAAAAGTTGGGATTGGCCAATACCACCAGCCGATAAGTTTGCAGCTTTGATAACATCAATTTTAATTGGAGTATTTACACTTGCTATATCTAAATGAGTTCATTTATTTACCTCTTCAAAATTGAAATAAGTATTTGCATTGGGCGACTCAAAATATAATTTTTCAATCAATTCTTCCGAATTTTTATTCAAAGTTTTATACCCTTGTAATAATCCTTGAGCAGTATTTCCCTTTTAACTTTTCCAACATTCAAAAGAAGAGTTGTATTTAAGGCAATGTACCGTCCTAAAATAAGTTGCTTTATGTGTTAGCTTATTTCACGACGATACAAATTAAATTTTTATAAAATCAGGTAAGAGAATACCTTCTCTTTGATTAGTTTCAATTAATTCTTGGCTGAGTATAAACTAAAACATAGTTTTTCAGTGGGCGCTAATAGGGAAATTCATCATCATATTCATTTTCAATACAAAACCATTTTGCACAGCTGGGGCAAACTTTAATTGCTCAACTAACTTCTTTATTTGGCTATCAATATCTACATCAATGCCTTCAATTACAAGCACATTTACTATGGAACTATCAGCTTTTACGTCAAAACTTACGGAAATATTTCCTGATAACTTATTTCTTTTTGCAATGTCTGAAAATTCTAATTTGCGGTTTACAAAGTCGTACAAAACTGCATCTCCCTTTGGATAAAATGGCTCCTGATTTGTGACAACTTTTAAGTTTTGCTTATCATTCATTGATTTGCGTTCTTGAGCAGATACTACATTTGATAAAAAGCAAATTATGAATAGTAAATAGTAAATAAATTTCATATGCTATATTTTAATCAAACCTAACTACTTTTATTTATAAAATCAACAAGTCAAAATTAATAGTTAAGTTTAATACTTATGTTTAGGTAAATAATTAACTGAAACAACAAAGGCTGCCTAAAATAGACAACCTTTGTGATGTATTGTATAAATAATTTATTTAATCATTGCAACTTTAACAGTATCTGATACTGGGGCAGCAACGGCAGTTACAGCTGTAGCTTTAGCTTCATTTTCTTTTTGTAAAATTGATTTTTGAGTAGCCATCCATTTTAAGTAGTCGGCTTCGCTTTCAACAATTACATTCATTTGCATATTAAAGTGAGATACTCCGCAAATTTTGTTGCATAATAAGATAAAATCAAATTTTTCATTTTTAGTTTTAATACGCATTTCTGCAGTAGTAATCGTTGGAGTAAAATGCAACTCAGTTTCCATACCTGGCACGCAGTTCATTTGTGCTCTAAAGTGAGGGAGATAAGCACTATGGATGATATCACGGCTACGTAACTTAAATAATATTGGCTTTCCTACAGGGATATGAAACTCACCTTTTGTCAAAACATCATCGTCGCCAGCTCTATCAGTACGGTCAACAGCCAAAGGATTATCGTCTGTAATTAGTTTGTAATTAGTTTTACCTAATTGCTTATCGGCACCAGCATAACGTGCAGTCCAGTCAAATTGCTTTGCATATAATTCTATCACTGCATATGCATCATTATTTGATAATGGTGTTGTTACTTTATTCCAAGTTTTCAAACCAAAAATAATAATACCAGCTAAAACTATAGCAGGAACTATTGTCCAAGCCATTTCCAGTTTAGTACTGTGTGCAAACCAAGTAGCTTTATTTCCCTTTTTGAAATAATATTTAGAAGCGAAATAGAATAATACACCATTAACAATAAAGAAAACTGCAACAACAATGTACATATTAACATCCCATAATGTGTCAATCTCAACACCATGCTCAGATGCTGATTCAGGCAGTAATACAGACTTGTATTCCATAATTTGCCAGATAAAAAATCCGAATAAAAATACACCAAAAGCAAACATCAGTTTAGCGTTTACTTTATTATCATTATCTGTTACTTTTTCTTCATCCGAATCTTTTAAAGCAGTTGTCAATTGCATTGTTGCTGCCAACTGAATAAAAGCATAAACGCCTAAAACAATAACTATTAAAACTAAATATGTCATACTTTCTAATTTAAAATTGAGTAACTCAACTGTTTATTCTAAATCAATAATTTATAATCTCTAATTTATAACTTTAACTATATGTGGTGATGTAATGATTCGACCAACATTGGGTGATTTTTAGGAACCAATGGTGCTTTTGATAATCCATTAAATACAAACCATAAAAACACTCCAGCAAAGAAACATGTTGTTCCAATTTCTTGAATTCCAAAACTTGCAGCTGTGCCAACTGTTCCAGGCATAATCATTAAGTATACATCTATCCAATGCCCTACCAACATAATTACACCAGCAAATACCAATAATCCACCTATACGTTTTGCATCACGTGTCATTAATATTAAGAATGGAGTAAAGAAATTAATTAACAAATTGGCAACAAATAATGGACGGAAGAAACCTTGACGAGGAATGTAATAGGCTACCTCTTCAGGTAAGTTTGCATACCATATCAACATGAATTGAGCAAACCATAAGTATGTCCAGAAAATACTAAATGCAAACATAAATTTACCCAAATCTTGAATGTGATTTTCGTTTACATTTGGTAAATAACCTTTCTTCTTTAAGTAAATAGTTATCATTGTTGTTACTGTCATGCTACTAACAAACATACCGGCAAAAGTGTACCAACCAAATAAAGTTGAGAACCAATGTGCATCAATACTCATTAAAATATCCCAAGCACCTGTAGAAGAAGAAACTGCGAAAAAAACTAAGAAAGTAGCAGACATTTTACTCATTTTAAAATATGAAGTTGTCCCTCCTAAATCATCTTCACGCAATGATTCTCTGCGAATCCACCATGCGAAACCAGCCCAAATAAATGCATAAGCCATCAAACGAATTACATAAAAAGGAATATTCAAGTATGCACTTTTGCCATCTAATATTTCATCAAAATGATGAGACCCTTCTTCATAATTTTCTGAGTGCGTCCAATCGTATAATGAGTGATGACCGACTATAAAAATGGTAATCATACAAATAACAGCAAATGGCATGTATGTTCCCATAGCCATTAAAACGCGCTTTACTTGTACGCTCCAACCTACTTCAGCAACGTATTGCACAGCTAAAAAGAAAACAGCCCCTAAGGCAATTGCCATTAAGTAAAAGTTACTTAGTAAAAGGTTGGCCCAAGCACGGTCGGCATGGCCGCTTGCAAAACCATAAATTATTGACAAAAGCCCAACCCCAATAAGCGTAAAGACTGTGGTTTTATTGCCTTTTGTTATTTCGTAATGCTTTGATTCGTATCCCATAATGAATTTAAAATTTAAAATTTAAAATTTAAAATTGATTCTAAATTTATCTTGTTATGTATTTTTTATTTTGCGTAATCCTTTTAGTTTTAAAATTGAGCGTTCAGGATGTTCTATATTACCAACCAACTCCTGCCTGTTTGGGTGCACCATTACATCCATTTCTTCCATAGGAATAGCTCCTAATAGTGGTTCTGCATTTCCTTCAAGTACCAAGGCAGTACAAAATGAATTTCTATCCTTAAACCTTACCTCAAGTGGCCCCACAACATCAAATTCTTCAACTTTTCCGTTTGCGGTTACAAATTTTTGTTTTCGCACAAAAGGCAATTGCAAATACTCTTGAATGTTTTCGTTTATAGATAGCATATAGGCACCTGTATCGACCAACATATTTACATGTATACTCTTAACTTCATCTTCACCAATAATGTTTCTACGCACCATTGCCAGATCATCCGCATTTATTAATTCTATGTTGGCGTAAACCATTCCCATTTTAGCCTTTCTTGGTTTTAGTTGTGTCTGAAACAGCTGCACTTGCAGGTGCTGCAGCCTTTATTAATTTATTTACATAAAATACAAGTTCCCAACGCTCCAATTTAGATAATTGTGCAGCATGTGAACCCATCATATTTTTACCCCAATGCATGGTGTGAAACATCTTACCATCTGTTAAACCAACTTTGCTCCAGTATGAACCTGGACTAGGAAATTTACCATTAGCTACTATACTTCCTTGACCATCTCCACTTGCTCCATGACAATGAACACAGAACTTTCCGTATAATGCTTCACCATTTTGAAGGTGTAAACTATCCATTGCTAATGGATTTTTCAATCCAGCCCCAGCAGCTTCGTAACCTTCAGGTGTGTTTGGATATGCATAAGGTGTTGCATTTATTAGGTTTGCACGCTCTAAGTTATTAGGACGTGAACCTTGCGAAATTGTTCCTGCAACTGGCGGACGCGCTTCTAAGCTATCTTTAAAAACACCATTTGGTAACCACTCATAAGGCTTTGCAGCCTCTGAATAGTACATGTCAGGCATAAATTCAATACCCGGACTGTTTGGGTCACTTTTACCGCAGCTCATCATCAATAATGATGAACAAACCGCAAAAACAGCTACTATATTTTGTTTAACTCTCATCATAAAATTAATTGTCAATTATCAATCGTTAATTGTTAATTATTTACCGTATTCTTTAACTTCTTCAGCTCCGTATTCTTTCAATAATGCAATTGCATGCGCTTCTTGTTCTGCTCCATCTACTTCAACTTGCATAATAATTTTATCGTCAGTCATTCTTACATCTGGTGTAAATGCTGAAACTCCAGGTAACAACTTACTTCTTAAATAAAAAGTGATAACCATTCCGTGTGCAGCACATAAAATAGTTGATTCAAATATTACTGGCACAAATGCAGGTAAGTTTTTATAAAATGCAAAACTTGGTTTACCACCAATGTTCATAGGCCAATCGCTAATATTCATGTACCATGTCATTAAGATTGCCAAGCTCATACCAATCATGCCATAAATGAATGAACAAATTGAGATACGAGTACGTGCCAAACCTAAGGCATGGTCCATTCCGTGAATAGGAAACGGGCTAATCACATCTTTAATTCTTAAACCTTTAGAACGCAATGGAGCAATGTTGCGCATTACTTGTTCTTCGTCGCTGTATATTCCGAATATATATTTACTCATTTTTTTTTGTTGTTAGTAGATAGTATTTAGTCGATAGTTTATTTATTAATTTTCAATTACTAATTCTCAATTATTTAGTGTGCCATTGCGTGTGAATCTGCTCCACCGTGCTCTTCTGCATGTTTACGATTCTCAACATGTGCTTGCAAAGATGAAGAACGTACAATTGTTTTTAATTCACTCATAGCAATTACTGGGAAGAACTTACAGAACAATAAGTAACATGTAAAGAATAATCCCATCGAACCTAAATAAATACCTACCTCAACCCAGCTTGGGTGATACATACTCCATTGAGCAGGAATATATGCACGGTGCAATGAGGTAACGATAATTACAAAACGCTCAAACCACATACCTATATTAACCACAATACTCATGATAAAAGTGAACGTTACATTTACTCTTAACTTAGCACTCCAAAATAATTGTGGGGATATTACGTTACAAGTCATCATCGCCCAATATGCCCACCAATATGGTCCAGTAGCACGGTTGATAAATGCATACGATTCATATTCAACACCTGAATACCAAGCAATAAAGAACTCAGTAATATA
>Ga0214921_10008268_pt1 | contig 13559 bp, 13 predicted proteins | sample LL1505_MetaG_FD_177992 | JGI IMG/M metagenome (GOLD analysis project Ga0214921, IMG submission 177992) | Freshwater microbial communities from Lake Lanier, Atlanta, Georgia, United States - LL-1505 | ecosystem: Environmental > Aquatic > Freshwater > Lake | place: USA: Georgia | collected... | reverse complement strand
ATGACCTGTCATCTGCCCAACTTTACAGCGGCAATGTTCTTTCGCAGAGAATTTCTGATAAAACGCGCAGCGTGGTTTGATGTGGCTTACCGAGATTTGGCGGATGCGGTATGGGTGCTGGCTAGACTGAAAGAAGGAACAAAGATTCAGAGGGTTTCTGTAATTACGACGGCTTTTACAGATACGGGTGCCAACATGAATCTTTCACCAAATGCACGGCGTGAAGCACGGGAGCTTCGCGAAACAGCACCGAAATGGATGAAAGCTTTAAAGCCGTGGTGGAAGTTAATCCATCGTGCACGAAAGTTTCTGGAGGGACAATATTGGCCTAAGGCGATTGAATATGCGCTGTACCTAAGTGGTGCAGCAGGTGAGCGGACGGGGTTTAAAGCCAAGCTGGCGAGCGCGCTTTGGTGGGATCGGCTTTACATTAAAAAGTAGGAGATAAGAACCGGTGCTGTCGCGATTCTATTCTACAGTTGCGGCACATCGAAGGGTTCTCATAAAATACGGGGGTGCGGAAGTTAAGGCAGAGCGGTAGAAAGAGTATATGTTGCGATTAGGGTTTTTGTGGTTGGCGATAGGCGTGGCGGGAGTTTGGGCACAAAGTTCACCGATTTCTGAGTTGAAGTATGCATCGGTCGCGGATTTGAGGTCTCAACCTCCTCCGACAAGGGCTTGCTACGCAGAGGTGCAGGGGTATTCGTGGCCAGGAGACGGAGGTGGAGGGTTCTTTTTTTGGGATGGCAAGTGCACGGAAGCCGATGAGGGTGGGGCGTATTTTAAGCCAGAGGGGGCCAATCAGGGCCGGTGGTTTCGGATTTTTGCGGGAAAGCGGGCGAATGTGCTGATGTGGGGAGCGAAGGGGGACGGGAAGACGGACGACGCCCCGGCGATTCAGAGGGCTCTTGATTTTGTGAGCAAGGCTGGATTTACCTTGTTGGAGTTTCCCCCTGCCACCTATGCGCTGAATCGGTGGATTGAGCCCGCAGGAAACGCGGCTTGGAGATACACGCACTTGGCGTTGGGCAGGCAGGCGGGGCCGCCAGTGCAGTTAACGATGAGAGGACCTGGGGCGACCTTACTGAGCGTGGCGAACGGGCCTGAGGTAAATTCGAGCCGAAATACCATCCTGCAAATATACGAGAACGTAAAGGAGTTCAGGGCTGAAGGTCTGACCTTCGAGCGAAGGATGGAGCCAGGCTCGGGGAATTTCAGGCAAGGGGTGAATGTGACGGATCACACGGGGCAGGGGAATTTACTCCAAGAGATACCAACACATTTAATCGGGTTCTATGATTGCACCTTTATCGATTGTCACAGAGCTCTAACAGTGGGGCGGGGACTTTTGCATCAAGGGATTGATCAGCTCGATGTGGTGAGATGCCGCTTCCTTTATCCGCGAGCTTCGAACTCAACAATCCAAGAAGGAGGAGGTCAGGTGGCATTCGCGGGTTGCGACGTGGAAAATCTTAATTGTATAGATAGCTACGCAGAGGGGTGTGACGAAAGTGGGGTGAATTCTCCCAATGGGTTGCCGAAGGACGGGTTCTGGTTCGGAACGGGAAGGCGGACACTGATTGATGGTTGTACGTTGAAGCGATTCTGGGTGGAGGGGATTTATGTTTTGGATCCCGAGCTAGGTCTTTATGTAGAAAAAGTCGTAATCCCAGAAGTAGGCGGAGCGGTGGAGATCCCGATTGCAAAGGGAACTGCACCACAACTAGTAGAACTCTACCCTATGGGGACACTGGTCTATTTAAGTAAAAGAAATGGATATTACACCGTTGAAAAAACAGGAAGCTTTAGCCTTACCTTGCGAAGGTTGGCTCAGCCTTGCCCGATGGTTCCAGGGCCAAAAGGAGGGGAAGAAGTAAAAGGAATTTTTTGTAAAAGGACAGGAACTACAGAAGATATTTCTACTACAATAACTGGGTGTACATTTAAAGGGGGTGTGATTCCAGGCATGTCCAGCGACAGAGATGGGCTTGATCCAGCTCTGCGAGTAGATGTAGGCGCGCTTATTCTTAACGGAAACACATTTTCAGATTCAGAGACAACAGTGATGTTTTATTTGGATGAGGCGACCGCGAAAAGCCAAAAAGCATCAGTACTATCGAACAATATATTTAAAGACTCTGGGAAAGCACGTGTTGGTAGAAGCCAAGTATCCTTTGTAGATGTTTCAATTATTGGAGGAACGATTGCTGAAAATAATTTTATCATCCGAAAACCAGACCAGGCCACAATTTTTAAATGCCTCGAAGTTGGATTCGGTTCTGGCGGGTCGACGGTGGTAAGAGGTAATACTTTTGGAGTTGAGGAGAAGGTTTCGGGTGCAAAGATCCTTGCGATATCGAGGGACTTCAGAGAGGGAAAAATGGTGGCGGATGGGAATGTGTTTGATGGAGTGGATGCTGGGGCGGCGGAGGATCCGTCAGCTAATTTTGAGGGAAAGAATATAAAAATTCCATAAAGGAGAGAAGGGATGTGAGAAAGTGGGAACGTTCGAATGTACGAAGGTGTGATGTACGCAGGTGGGTAGGGGCGACTCAATTAGAAGGGTAAGTCAAAAAGCGAACCTGCGCTGCTAATTTATTGAAGGGGAAGGGATTGTCTAGGTAGCGGATGGGATAAAATGCCGTGGTGTTGTGTTTGGAATTTGTGGTTTAGTGGGACGGAAAGAGATAATTGCGATGGCAAGGAGAATGCAAAGTTCAGGAATGAAGTGTTGCATTGCACCAAAGACGGTAAAATAGCTGAAAATGATCTGGATAATTAAAGCGGAAGACCAACACTGTTGCGGGGATACGAGAGATGATTCGACTCTTAAGATATTAGACAAAACCAAGTACAAGGAACCAAGGCAGAGAAATATAAATAAGATCAGTCCAATTGTCCCGATAGGATGATGGACAGCCACCCATCCGACATGGTGGTCGCGCTGAATGATATAACCGCGAGCTTCGCTAGAGGGATCGGCCATCACATTGCGGGTATAGAAGGATAGAGCAGCATCCCGCATGAACGCAGCAGAGTACTTGTAGCCACTACCAAACATCCCAGATTCCTTCATAAACTCTTCGCGGTAGGTTTTTTTAATAGCGTCACGAAAGTCGTTTGATGATTCAGCTGAATCGGCCGCGATTCTGCTCCATTTTCCAGGAAATGGGGAGAGCGTGCGTTGCATTGTGAGCGGCAGGTCGAAGGCAGAGCCTTGCCCTAGGACGAGAACAGTGATCAGAACTGCGACAGCCGGAACTGTTAAAAGCGCAATCCATCGAACCATGAAAAAGAGAGAGCAGAAAGTTACAATTAGATAATTAAAGAGCGCAGATCGGAAGCCTCCCCAAATTGTTGCGATCAGAGAAAAAAAAGAAAGAATAGGAACAAAAAACTTACTAGGTCGTATCCACTCTTTAGGGCGAAAGTAGCAAAGCAGAACCAGCTGAATTGCCAAGCAGGTTGGACCGATGGCCGCAACACGGACCAGCTCAGAATTTGCTCCAATGAGAGTACTAGAGTAAGCGTCAAGATTAACGCTCGAGTAGAATCTATAAATAAGTGGTGCGATTGAAGGAAGGTAGGACGTCGCAAGAAAAGGAGAAAAGTCGACAAGACAACCGATGAGATAAAGAAGGGGGATAGCTCGAAGCCACTTTTCCCCAGGGGACTTGAACCAAAGAATGGCGGGAAGAGAGAGCATGCCACAAAGGATCGTGAAGGTCTTTCGACCGCCTGCGCCCTGACCCCCAAACATATTCAAGCCGATATTACCACCTTTGGTCTCATGATAAATTAGAATTGCAGCGATAAGCAGAAGAGGAACCCAGATATACGGAGGCCCAAAGGTGAGGCTGCGTCGATCTGTCATAATGAACTGGAAGAGTACATAACTAATGACTAGGAGGATCGATAGTTCGTGGGGAGAAAACTTAACAGGAAGAATATTGAGGGAACCGCCCATGGGGAGGCAGAGGGGAATCGAGAGCCAGCATTTCTCGCCAAGGCCGAAAATAAAGAGGAGAAGGGCGGCGATTCCAAGGAGCGCAGCTAAGGGGGCGCTGTTACCGTTAAGGACTTCAGAAACCAAATATGGGGAAGCGATAAAGAAGGCAAGAGTGACCAATGCTATGACCACTTTTTGGGCGGTAAGATTTTGCACGAATCATAGTGTAAGGTCGAAAAGGGACAGGTGAAAAGAGAGAGTTTCGCCTCGGAGCTTGCGAACGTGGTCCTACCTCTTCCAGCGGCTGGGGGACTACAAAGGGCGCTGAAGCCAATTTCGGATGCTTAATTTATGATTATTGGAGTTTAGGATCGGGAGTCGTGCGAACGATGCAGGCTGCACCGTCGGTGATCGAGAAGGCTACCAAGAAGATAAGTTTCATCGAGACGGTCGAATAAGTCGAATGATCAAATGAAAGAATCTTGTAATGCTAAATATAATTAGATATTGAAAGCGGCATAGCCGCAAAAACAAGTAAGTTATGCCTTAAACAGAAATCTTGGGTTTGCGTAAAACAAGAAAAACATAAGAAGGCGCAAGCTTCTCGTACCAGTGAGTCCGGTGATATCGATAGTTCCAATTCGTCAATGTACATAGTAATTGATCTACAAAAGTCCAAAACTTAGAATTGTACGTATCTATCCCGCCTCGATCTCTTAAGTGACGCAAAGGAGGGAATTCAAAAAAAGTGCAGCGAACTATTTCAAATCCAGTCCGTTGAACTTCTTTTTCAAGCCAAGCTCTAGGAAACCCTCGTTCACATGGCGCGAGGCCAACCTTTCTCGGAAGGTGCCACGCGCCAAGGGTGGTGATGGGCTCCTTGACAAGACAGATGCCTCCCGATTTGAGCGTTCGAAATAATTCACGCAAGACATGAGAGACATTTGGAATATGGTGTAAAACAGCAAAATTAACTTGAGTATCGAAAAAACTATCAGGAAAGCTTAAGGAGCCTTCCATTTGAGCCTTTACGTAAGTCGTGGTGACATCGTTATGAAAATATCCCTCGGCAGATTCGGCAATAAAAAGGTGCTCGATCCATTTTCGCACAGGGCGAAATTCCTCCCCGTTGCCACTGCCTAATCCGAGGACCTTGCCTAGGGATGGGCGTCCCTGTAATGCCCAGCGGTAGCCAGCGGACCAGTGTAGATAATCATTGTTTGGCATCTTCTTCTTGCCTTGGTCGTAAATTTCAAAACAGGCATTCTCCTCAAGACCATACCACTCACAAATCTCATCAAGCCCAAAGTCGTCACCGAAAAGCTTATGACCCGAATAGTATTCGCCAAGGTTCACATTCGTTTTATTGCGGGACCGAGAGTGCAACTTGGGGTTGAAATTTTGTGGGAGAGAAGTGCCCATGCTATAAATCGTAAAACACACGAATAAAGACGGCAAAACAAAGTTTAGGGATAGCCTTGATGAGTCGCTTAGAGTGTAAAATGAAAAATTAAAGGGCCGGGCGGGGTAGCCAGCGTGGACAACGATAGGAGCGGGGGGGTAGTTTAGTTACATGCCTGTTCACCCTAAAAACCCACATATCTGCGATCGCCGATTGGCCCGCATGCTGATTTGCGCATCCCATCACCGAGGAAACCCCCTGGCAAAAATCCTGTTTTTTTTAGCCGGATGTGATTTTGGAATTTCCATTCCAAAAAGCACTTTTCTGCCCCATCCGCAAGGAATTGTGATTGGGCGTGGCGTACGATTGGGAGAAAACGTGGTGATTGGGCATCAAGTAACATTGGGCGGAAAAGATCTTGAATTAGGAAACATGCCAGAGATAGGGAACGGGGTGTATTTGGGGGCTGGGGCAAAAGTGTTAGGTCGAATTAAGATTGGGAATGAGGCAACGGTTGGCGCGAACGCAGTGATAACCAAAGACGTGCCCTCAGGATCGGTCGTCGTCGGGATCAACCAGATCTTAAAGGGCAAGAGGAGCACCTACGCAAAATGAAATTGCTCTTAGATTCTAATGTTCCATTTGCATTAGCCCACGGCGGAGCCCAAATCCAGATTGAGCAGACGAAAAAAGGCCTTGAGAAGCTAGGGCTAGAAGTGGACTGGTTGCAATGGTGGGATGACATGCAAAAAGCAGATGTGATTCATTTTTTTTATCGGCCGCATCCGGCAATGATTAAGGCGGCATCTAAAAAGGGCGTTAAGACAGTTTTTTGCGAACTTTTAACAGGCCTGGGCTCGCGACCTCCGTGTGCGCGTTGGGCCCAAAAAGTCCTAATTAAAGCCTCTAAAAGGGTATTACCGCCCGGATTTATCGAAAGACTTTGCTGGGACGCCTACCAGTTAGCTGACGCAAGCATTGCCCTAACAAGCTGGGAAAAAGAACTAATGGTAAAAATGTTTTCAGCAGACCCAGATCGGGTACATGTAGTGCCAAATGGGGTGGAAGACGTGTTCTTCCGAGATATAAAATCCAAAAGTCAAAATCCGAAATCCAAATACTTAGTTTGTACAGCGACGATTACGGAGCGGAAGAGGGTAGTGGAGTTGGCCGAAACGGCAATTATGGCAAAGGTTCCTGTTTGGATTATTGGGGAGCCTTACAGCAAGACGGATCCCTACTATAAAAAGTTCGTCTCAGTAGTCGAAAGCTCAAAAGGAGTGGTGAAGTACGAGGGGGGAATATCGGACCGAGCCAAAATGGCAACGATTTATCAAAGCGCATCTGGTTTTGTTTTAATGAGCTCAATGGAAAGCCTCAGCCTGTCTGCGCTTGAGGCGGCGGCATCTGGGTGTCCACTTCTTCTGGCAGACCTACCTTGGGCAAGGGCGAGCTTTGGGGATCATGCAACCTACAGTCCGCTAGCTGGAAAGGAGAGGGAGGCAAGGCATTTAAAAAGGTTCTATGAGCGAATCGAGGCAATGCCGAAGCCTCCTACGCCCTGCGGTTGGGAAGAGGTCGGAAAGATGCTACGGGGCATTTACGAGAGCGTGCTATCCGATAAAACTTCTCGATAAATCTCAAGATGTCTTGATGCGATTGTCTTAGGCTCGTAGCGAGACTTTATAAGATTCTGCGTTTGAATCGAAGATAGGATTGGCTTTGGAATCCACGCTGCAAGAGATCTTGCAATCCCGTCCCAATCCTCGGATTCAAAAAGTTCTGCTTCCGATACTCCCGATGTGATGTCGCGGATGCCCCCAACATTAAATGCAAAGAGTTTAAGCCCTCGGGCGAGGGATTCTGCAATCACAAGACCAAACGCCTCCTCTTTTGGAAAGTGGAGGAGTGCGTGAGCGGTATCCATGGACTGGATTAGAGAAGATTCATCGAGAACACCGAGCCAGGAGGCCCAACCAATGTTTTCCTGGCTATTGACGAGGCTAAGGAATTCTTTTCCATACGAGTCTTCCCCGCAAAAACCTATAAACTTAACTTGGAAGCTCGTATTCTGTTGGCGCAGTTGGATTAAGAGCCGGAGAATTTCTAGCTGCTGTTTGCGTGGGCAGATGACGCCAACAACCAGAAAGATAGGCATTTCAAACGGCAGATTCCTAGGAATAAGTCGGGCAAAGAAAGAGTTGCGAATCGGATTAGGAACAAACCATGTTCTTTTTGATCGAGAAGAGACGAGAGACTGTGTGTAAGCAGAGTTGCAAAAAACGCCCGACGTGCGAGGAAGAGTAAAATTCTCAAGCAGTGCGGTACACCAGTGAAAACTGCCCAAGGGAGCATGGAAAATGCGTGCGAGTTCAGCCATGTTGCCGTGAATGGTGATGACATTTGGGTAGCCCGAGAAAACTGCGCTGATTCCACAATCTCTTTCGGTTCCTTGGCCGTGAACAATGTCAGGCTGAATTTCCCTTAGCTTTTTACGAACAGCAAAAATACAGCCAGAGTAGCCCGTGCGTAGCCATCCCATTTTAGGAACGAGCAATGAGTGAAACCAGGTATTTTCAGAAAGTTTCTTTGGTGAGGACATCTGATGTTGCGTGCAGGAAAGGATGTGAACCTCAATGCCGGGCAAAGCAGCAAAACCCTCAAGAAGGGCGGACGGCGCTGCGCCGAAATACGGGGTAGGCGCTGAGTAGTTGTGGTCGTGCTCGCGATTGTCAGTTGTAAGAAAGGCAAATTTTAACATGAGAGCTTTCTAGCATACGCATCGAGCAGCCGGTCGCCATAATCCTGCCATGTGTTTTTCTTGGCACCTTTTTGAAGTGCAGCTTCTCCCATCTTTCTGTTTAATTCAGGATCAGAAGCAACTCGAACCATAGCATCTGCTATGTGTCGGGGGTCTTGCGCTTTGATAATTATGCCCTCGACGCCGTCTTTCACTAAAGTGGTGGCTCCACTTTCGTGAGAGGCTAGAATAGGAAGTCCAGCTGCCATCGCCTCAGACAGCACTCTGGCAAAGCCTTCCTCTTGAGATGGCAAGACGAAGGCGGTACAGGTTTGAAGTAAGGCAGCGAGATCAGAATGAGGAAGGTGAGTTATATGACGAAATGTTCCAGCCCATCTTGGCCTTTCACTGCGAAAATCGGTCTTATATGGTCCGACACAAATCAATTCGGCATCAGGGAGAAGCTGTTTTACCAGTTCGAAGGCGCGGAAGAGATACTGGTGGCCTTTCCGCAAGCAAATTGTCCCAACGCAGATGAATCTTGGGTGGCTGGGCACAACCTGGCGCGAAAGAAAAATATTTGTATCTACACCAAACGGTTGAATGAGGCACTTATTCTTTGGCAGGCCGTTCTCAATCAATGTTTCTTGAACAAAAGTAGAAGGGCAAAGAATCAAATCCGCTCTTCTCAACTCTCGATTCATTCTTGCAAACATCCACTGCGGGATCGGAACTCTTTCGCCAGGGCACCACAGGTCACACTCCCTCTGCCAAAACCCATGGTAGCTGGTCGGATGACTATTGGGGCAGTCGACAACTTTAATGGCTCCCCGGAGTTCCTTGCGGTCAAACAGCTCTGTGCCGTAGCCGATAATGGTCTGAACCACATTGCAGGGTGGTATGGACTGGGAATTAACCCAGGCCCGCCAAAGCGGAAAAAAAGCGTAAAACATTTTTTCAGTCAGGACTTGCGGGGCAAAGTGATAAAAGGGTTTTATCGCCAGATGAAAAAGCCAACATCTCCGAAAAAGGTTTGCTGATACTGAACTCCTGTTTTTATCTGAAATCCATAGACTCGCCAAAGCGCCTCGGTTCTCGAAGGCTTTGGCGGGATGGGGTAGATACCAGCCACCACATGTTGCCAAAAGAACGTTCGGCGCTGTATTCATAAAAAGGAAGGTGCAACTTGTTGAAGAAAAGGGCGAAGTCTACTAGATGTGGATGAAACCGTGAACCGTTCAAGAGATGGCAACCCTCCCCCCTTCTCATTGGTTGGGATAAGTGAACACATTAAGGCGGTTAAAGCTTCGGGAGTTTCCGGGGATACGTAAAGACACGCTTTCCCAAGAATTGCTTCGACTTCGCTCGCCTTGCTTGAAATGACAAGTAGTCCTGCGGATAAGTAGGAAAAAAGTTTGGAAGGGAAAGTTACTTGAGAGATGGGATTGCTGGAGCGCTGAAGATTAAGCCCCACATGTGATTCTGCCAAAAGACAGGAGTGAGCCTTGGGATCCAACACCGAGTGGAATACAACTCTTCGTTTGAAGCTAGGGTGAGTGGCAATGAGGCGCACTTTGGATTCCAGAGGACCTGAACCCGTAATATCTAATCGCCAACCCGTTTCAGGCAGGAGTGGAATAGTATCAAGAAGGAGATCGACGCCTCGAGGTGCATCGAGGGAACCGGCATAGACAAAGCGCGTATCGCCAGAAGTAATGTTGGGCTTTTGTCTGATTTTTTGACAAATATAAAAACCTGGGACAAGGATTTTGGGAATTTTTGGGCTTAAGCGCTCGCCGAGGGATGGATGAGCCAGAATAGCTCCCTGAATGAGAGGCTTGCCGAAAAACTCAGCTGGGGCACTGAGACATCTGGACCAACCATGGTCGGTCAGGTGCTTTCCGTCCTCGAAATCCAGTAGAATCTGGTTGCCATATAGAAAACGACAGAGCCATGCGGCGATCACGTAGATGAGTTCAAAGTTGTCAATTATGAGCACATCGCCTCGCTTAACGTGCCGAAGCACATGGAGTGCATAGAAAAACCAGGAGCAGGGAATCCGAATTTTTTGGGCGTCCAGATTTCGACAAAAGAGTTGAGAAAATCCAGCAAAGGAGGTTGAAACGGGTGGTAACCATTTTGGTGAGTGGCGAGTCAGAGATTTTGGTGGAGAGGAGAGGATTATGAGATCACGATTTGTTGCTAAGCGGAGAGATTGAAAGAGGTCCCGCCTTTTTGGGGAACTAAGGCATGAAGGAACAGTTTCTCCCCGCAAGTTTACATAATTGAGATCGTAAACATTAGACAGTAAAATTAACTTAGGTTTATTTAATTTCATTAATTTGCGAAGCGCTTACAAGTGTTCGGCCCAGAAAAAAATCTTGGAAAAAACCTCGACGGAGTGTATGTAAATCCATGTGGTTTAGTAAATTAACAAGAAGGGTTAAATGCTCAAGCATCTTAAAAAAATATACCTAGGGACGCCTATCCTTCCAAATGTATGGAGATGGCTTAAGAAATATTTGCAGAAGGATTCTTTGGTTACGGCGCTCTACACAAAAGTATTTGAAGCGGGTAAGTTGAGCCTGCCCTGGATTCGTCCTGAAGAATTATGCTCTGCAGCAGATTCGATTGTTTTCCCCGTCCAATATCCACTGCACGCTGGGGAAGATGCCCCACTTGCAGACATGCTTTTTCTTTTAAACTTAGCCAAGGGGCGCAAAGCGAGGCGGATTTTGGAAGTTGGCACCTATCGCGCACGAACCACTTATGCATTTTACCTGAACTGTCCTGAAGCGGAAATAATTAGTTATGACATCCAGAATCTTAACTCGAAGTATCGAGATATGCTGATGCGAGAACCTCGAGTTTCTTTACGACTTGAGTCCTTTCAGGAGGCTGAGGAAAAGTTAAAGAAGGAGAAGCAGTATGATTTAATATTTATCGACGGATCTCATCGTTTGGAAGATGTGGTTCGAGATTCATTGTTGGCCTTCAAAGTTCTCGCAAATAGCGGGGTTATTATTTGGCACGATTATCGGACAAACGGATATTTTGAACCATTATTGCGCGTGCCGGAGGGGCTCAACCGCCTGCCTGCAAAACATAAAATTTATGGGGTTCAAGGGACGACCTGTGCGGTCTTCGAGAACAAAAAGGCCTAAGTCAACTGCTGAATGACTAGTGTCTGCGGAGAAGCATAAAAGCGTTCAGCTCTTTAAGGAAAAAATAAATCCAAGCTAATCCCAAGAAGGACAGAAAAAGGGCCTGAAGGACGGCAAGAGCGTGGAAGGCTTGAACGCTGATCGCGCCAATAAAAAAAGCGAGCGAAAAGGAGATCATGCCCCACTGACTATTTGATAAACGAACACTAAAAAACTTTCGGACCACAAGAAAAGAGGGACCGTATGAAAGCAAAATTGGTGGGAGCTGGCTGGCCATCAAAGCAAATGCGAACCATTTAAGGGAAGGCGCGACTAGAGAAAGGCAAAGAAACAGAAATAAAGAAGCGAACTCGAAGAGCGGACCGATTCTCATAACTTTTCGATTTTGCCAAATATTAGAGAAACAGGCTAGGGCTCTAAGGGTACCAGCAAGAATAAGCCAAGAGGAAATGGCCCAGGTGCAAGAAGAGGAAAATGTAATCTGGCCGTGGGTCCAAAGCAAAATAAAGAGGTCGTTGAGGAGGACTGCACAGGCCGCGAAAATGGTGAGGCAAGAGATGGCGGACAGAAAGAGATTGAGAAACGAGCGCAAGCAATTTTCTGGCTCCCCTTTCTCAAGGAGTTCGGAAAGCCCCATAAACGCTGTGTTAAAGAAGTTGCCAAAAAGCATATAAGCAAAAGAGGCTAGTTTGGCCCCGACGTTCCAAACGGCAACGGCTTCAAGGCCAAGGAAGCGACTCAAAAAAATGGATTGGAGTGTGGCGCTAGCGGTGGAAAAACCAGACCAACTAAAGAAGTCGAGTGCCTCGAGAAAGAGATCAGAGACCCCTTTCCAGGTTGAGTTTTGGCGCCACCAAGAGTGGGGTAGTAAATGAAGCTTTCTAACCATGAAGGCGGTGGCGAGGGTTGAGGTGATTTGTTGGAAAAGCGAGCCTAAGGGGAGGGCCCACAAACCCAAGCCTGAGCGGAAGCCAATCCAGATAATGCCTAATGAGAGGACTATGCTGACGGAGCTTACGAGGTTGTTAACTTCGAAGCGTTGGGCGGCGAGTAAAAGCGCAGAGAATGGGCGGACTAAAAAAAATATTCCAACAAGAACAAACTGAGTAAAAAGGACAGGACTGAAGAGAGGCAAGTTTTCTGGCCCGATATTCAGAAGAAAACCAATGGGATAGGCAAGAAAACCAACCAGACAGCAGAGACCTCCTTGCGAAAGAGAGACGAGGAAGGCAGTTTTAAAAATACCCCCAAGGGCCGGCATCTCTTTTCGCGCAATGGGCCCTACAAAGCGACGCACACAGGCAGAGGAAACGCCCGCATCCACAAGGGAAAGATAGGAGGTAAATTGTGTGATGAGAGTCCAGAGGCCTAACTGAGGAATGCTGGTAAAATGCAAAACAATCGGCACAAGCGCGATGGAGTACAGAGCTGCTGCGACCACATTGAGGTAAGAGGTCGACAGCATTCGCATAAAACGGCCTGTACGATTCGAGGTAGAAAATAGAGATAAGAGGTTCACAAAATAGATTGGTTTAGCCGAATTATTTGTTGGGCAATCTCTGAGGGGGCGAAAGAGGAGAGGGGCCTGGCGGGATGGTTGCAAAGTAAAAAAGAGGCATCAGAAAGTTTTGCCAGCAGGAGATAAGAAGGGGAGTTGAAAAAAGTTGGTTCAGTGCGCTGGGAGTGGATTTCTGAGGGGCCGACTAGAGCACAGCCGCAGTCAGCAGCTTCGGCTGCAGCCAGTCCAAAACTCTCGTAGCGGGACGAAAATAAAAAAATCTTGGATTCCTGCATGTGGCGGGCGAGATCAGGAGGCGAAAGAGGGGGAAGAAAGGTGATTCGGGGATGGGGAGATTTAGTGGGAAGCCCAGAGCCAATCACGAGGGAGGTCCATGTGGGGTTTTTGTTAAGAAAAGCACAGAGAGTTTTGAGAAGAAGGGGGAGGTTCTTCTGGTAAGATTCCCATCGGCCTACGGAGATGATCTGGTTCTTTTTGCGGATGGTGGGGTCGAACTTAAAGATATCGGTTTGAATAGGGTGAGGAACACAGTGGATTTTGGAGGGATCGACTCCCAGGCGGGTGGCTAGAGACTTCCAAAGTGCAGCGGCATGAGGGGTTTCGACGAGGACTGAGGGCAGGAGCTCCAGGGTTTTTCTTAAGCGATATTCGATCCAGGGGGTGGCGAGAATAGAAGCGCAGGAGTAAAAAAATGAGGCAAGGATTGAAAGTGGATATGGCCAGCGGTAAGTGCGGTCGCGAAAGTAATCGAAGCGCCGCTTGGCGTATGCGGGGAGACCACAGGA
>Ga0214921_10008267_pt1 | contig 13567 bp, 13 predicted proteins | sample LL1505_MetaG_FD_177992 | JGI IMG/M metagenome (GOLD analysis project Ga0214921, IMG submission 177992) | Freshwater microbial communities from Lake Lanier, Atlanta, Georgia, United States - LL-1505 | ecosystem: Environmental > Aquatic > Freshwater > Lake | place: USA: Georgia | collected... | reverse complement strand
CGATTATTACTCAGGTACGAATGTATGAGATGAAAAATGGGGGTGTCCCTTTGTCTCAATCGGCCGGGTTACAAGCCTTGGTCGGAACAGGAAAAGGTTTTGAGGAGTTGCCGAAAGATCCGTGGGGCCAGGATTACAAGTACAAGATCGACTCCTCATCGGCGAAAGGGTTTAAGGTGTATTCCATGGGGCCTGACCGTAAGGACGATGGGGGCAAGGGCGACGATATTAGTTCGAAGTAAGTTGGAGTGAAGGGCCGGATGATGCGGCGGCCAAAGGGGCGTGGGAGAAAGGGGTTCACACTTCTCGAGATCATGTTAGCGGTAGGGATTGGTGTGGTATTTATGGGGGGAGCAGCAGTTTTTCTTTCATCGACGGGGGGAGATAGGGATTTGGAGTCGGCTAGAAGGCTTTTGGAGGAGAAAGCAGGGCAAGCTCGTGAGAGGGCTTTAAGTACGGGAAGGGCACAGAGAGTGGTGCTAGGCGGCAGGGGTGTGGCTGGGAGTGTATTTTCTGATGGAGTGGAGATGCTGATCGTCACACCCCTTGACCGTTCGAAGGGAAGAAACGGATGGAAAACTCCAGAGGATTATGAGTGGCTATTTACCGGGGGTGGGTTGGTGGAACCGGTGCGTGTGCTGTTAAAACATAACGAAAATGAGGAGCAGTTTTCCTTCAGTGCGTTGACGGGCGAAAGTGTGACGGAACCAAGGATGAAAAAGTGATTCACCAAGTAAGGCGTGGGGATTCATCTTTTACGCTGATTGAGGTGATGTTGGCGGTGGCAGTTTTTGCCTTTGCCGCCGTGGGCTTTGCCGTTGCACTGAATGAGGTGATTGGAATCAATGTAGAGCTGCTTCGGACAGGGATGAGGAGGCAGGCGATTGAGTCGTGTGCTGCAAAAATTCTGGCTATAACGAACAATCTGCAACAAACGGGCAACGAGTTTCGGGATGTGCAGGATGACGGAGTCTTTTTCCTAAAAACGAAAGTGAATCCGATCGATCCACTGATTGAGCTGCCTGGGACAAATAATAGTGCTACGACTAGGAAGATCGGGGGGTGGTGGCAGGTGGAAATACGCGCCGAGACAAAAAAGAAAGAGTTTTTGGAAAGCATCTCTTTCCTGATGTGGCCCCAGCGATGAAACGTGAATCCCTTAGTACTTCTAGCTTCACTTTAATCGAGGTAACACTCGGGCTGACGATTCTGATCCTAATCTTCGGAGTGATCTTTCAGCTGGTACAATTTTCTGTGATGGGAGCGAATACGGCGGCAGATGCAAGTCTTAGAAGTCGGGAGGTGAGTGGTCTTTTTGCACTGGTTCGTCAATTATGTCTGGATTTGCCGGTCAATTCGCAACTGAGCCTAGAAAATCGGGGTGGTCGAAAAGGTTACGAGCTGGTGATTACAAACGCGCCTGTGGCGATCTTTCCAGAGCAGTACGATGGGTTGCGGGTTTTGGGTTTTGAGTTGCGAAAAGCGTCCACGGGGGATGGGAAGGAGTTGTGGATGGTGGAATCCTTGATTCGAACGAACACCCCGCGTCCTGAAAAACCAGAGGTGAACGAGTTTCGGCTGATGGAGGATCTGATTAAACTTGAATGGCAGGCGTTCGATACCAGAGATCAGACTCCAAAGGATAACTGGAATGATTCAGTCAAGCCCGCGTTCTTGGGGTTGACGCTGGAAAGGAAGGCGGGGAAAGCGACGGTTACCAATATTGGAACTTTTTGGATACCGACTGGGATTAGCCCTACGGGGCAACTGCCTTTGGACCCCGTGACAAGAAGCTTGGCTCCATCGGGAACCAATACGAATGGCGCAACGAATACAACGCAATGAAAAGGGCGAATCGACTCAAATCTTCGCCGGGGGTCGCACTCATTATTGTACTTTGGGCGGTGAGTCTGATTGCCACGGCGATGTTGGGGTTAACTGCAATTATGCAAAGGCAGCTGGATCAGGAATTAGCGGCGTTACAAAATGCAAGGGCAACTTTAGTGGCAGAGTCAGGAATTCAGATGGCGCTGAATTCGGGGCTTTTGCCTGGTGATATGAAGATTGCATCCGAGCAGTTAAGTAGTCGCATTAGCGAAGGATGGAAAACGGGAAAGAACAATGTTCCCGTTAAGTTTACGATCGATACGCAAGATATGACGGGGGAGGCTGGCAAACTAAATATCAACGCACTACTTTTGGGAGACAAGGGAGTAGCACGGGCGGTACTGCAAAACCTCTTTGCGCATTGGGAGGTGAACTTGACGACCTCCTCTTCCCTGATCGACGCACTGATCGATTGGGTAGATGTGGATGAGTTAAGTACAGGGTCAAATAGTGGAACGGAAAAAAATGTGCGAAATGGACCTTTTGAAAAAGTGGATGAGTTGAAAAAGGTAGTGGGTTGGGCGGAAATGGAAAAGGAGGCGAAGGAGGGTGGAAAAGGGGTAGAGGCTTTAACGAAATTCACGGTTTTTGGTGCTGGCAAACTTTCCCTTCGATCGGCAGATCAGGACGTGATCGAGGCTTTTTTAGGTTTGGGACAGGGTGGGGCTCAAGCTTTTGTGTCAGCACGGCCTGGACAAGATGGGGTGTTAGGAACTGCTGATGATCTTATCAACCCGAGCTCTATGATTCCCACATATGCGGGATGGGAAGAAAGAGTGACTTCAGAAGAAGAGGATCTTTGGCGGGTGACCTCGACGGGTACTGTGGGGAAGGCTACAAGAAAAGTTGTGGCATTAATCTCTCGTAAATCTAATCCCCCGCAGGTTAGGGCTCGTTGGTCGGAGGAGGAGGCACCGTGAAAGGGAAAGTTGCGAAAGTGAAGAAGGGCAAGGGTAAGGTGGCCACGGGTCCCGTATTTATTTTTCCAGGGCCTGAGGGGTGGGAGGCGTGGAGTACGACGGAGGATGGCGCGCAGTGTGTGGGGCCAATGGATAGCCCAAAAAAGGTGGAAGGGGGTGTGGGTTGCGTCGTTTGCCTTCCTTCGCGCTCCTTTTTTTCAATACCCCTTTGGATTCCTATTGAGGAGGGAATCGCACCCAGGGAACTAGCTAAGATCGCTTTAGAATCGAAGAATCTGCTGGGAACGAATCCAGATACAGCAATTTGGGCGATGGATCCGATCCGTGCTGAACTGGATCCTGCAGAACGAGATGGGGGGGCAGGATCACGGCAAAAGAAGACGAAACTTGTTTCAAAAGAAAGGGCGATGGATTCGATTCAGACTGAGCCCGAGCTTTCGGTAGGTGATGAGGAGCCTGGGATGCGACAATTGGAGGCAATTGCTGTCCTGACAGGTACATTGGAGGAGGATTGGCTCATTGAGGAGGCGGGAAGGCATGAAATAGCAGGAAGGGTATTGCCAGCTCCTGCGGGAGGAGCTTCGGGAGTTTTGAGAAAAGAGCTGGGGCGTTGGGTGGTCGACTTTTACTCGGGGGGAAAGTGGCTTCACACCCAACCGCTTTTAGCTAGGGAGTTGCAAAGCGCGGTATCGGCAGAAATCGCCTCCTTGCTTGCCCAGATGGATGCAGAGGGAACTTTAGGTCCATTAAGTTTGTTTGTATTGAGGGATGAGGGAGAGCTTCCTCCAGAGGGCCAGGATTTTCTCAAGCAGCTGCCATGTCCTGTGCGCACTGAATCACGGGCAGTGCCTCGTCTGCCTACTGCTCCATGGGATTTGGAGCCAGCGGTTTTGGCAGAGCGAAGGTTGGCGAAGGCTCAGATGGGCGAGCGGCGGAAATTCATTCGTATGGGAATAGGACTTTACGCGGCTCTTATGGCGTTGGCTTTGGTTTATGTTTCAGTCCCGCTGGTGCGGCGCCATCTGATTCAAAGTGAGTTAGCGGGCATTGGGGTGGAGTCTGGAAAAATTCGGGATGCGGCGATGAGTTGGCGGGAGGCGGGGGCTTTGGTGAATCCAAAGATGAACGCTTTGGAATTATTGTGGCAGGTCTCACGGCCGTTGATTGAGAAAGATCCCGGGGAGATTGATGGGGTGCGTTTGACTACGTTTGATTATAATTCCAAGAGATTGCTTCTTCAGGGTGAGGGAAAAGATTTGGAGCAGACGGAAAAGTATTTTGAGTGGTTAAAGAAGGAGCCGATGCTGGCGGCCTTTCAGTGGAAACATCCGCAACCCACATTATTGCCGAATGGGAACGCCCGGTTTCAAGCGGAGGGGCTTCCCTTGGGGAGCCAAGTTTCCGAGGAAGGAGGGACAGATGCGAACCCTGACGCGCCATGAGAAAAAGCTGACCCTTTTCCTTGCCTTTGCGGTTTTGGCTGGGGTTCATCTTTTAGGGCTTAAGTTTTTGCTCAGTTGGGATCAGGCCAATCGTCGAGATGTCATCCAAAAGAGGGATGAGCTTGAGGAGGCGAGAGGCTGGATGGAGCAGAAAGCGGAGTGGGAAGAAAAGTCGGCTTGGTTGGAGAAAAATCTAAAAACTGTGCCTACTGAGAATCCCGCCCCTGCACTACAGAAAAAATCTCAAAGTGCGGCAACGGCTGCGGGATTAAAAATTGAGGAGCAAACGCTTCAAGCCCCGCGTCCAGGGGTGGCTTGCACGGTGGTGAGTAATCGAATGAGGTTAACAGGGAGTTTGGGGCAATTTATTCAGTGGGCGGGGCAACTGTACCAACCTGAGAGCGGGGTAGCCTTAACCTTACTGAATCTGAAGCTGAGTCCCGAGCCCCCCAAGATGGTGGGGGAGGCTGAGGTGGGGCAATTCTTTAGGACATCCAAAGAGTGAACAAGTTCTTCACATTGGTAGTGGGGGTTATCCTCGTTTTAGTCGGGAAGGGGATAGTCTGTGGACAGATGACGACCGAAACCATTTCGCAGCCTCCTGTGATTCCCGTTGTGACGACGACGAGTTCCGGTCTACCCAAGCCTCTCGATCTATCGCGATTCGATGCGTTGGGAAAGAAGTCACCTTTTACGTTGGCTTCAGCAACAGCGGAGGCGGATTTTGCCAAAGAGCTCGTTCTGGGGGGATACGTTCGGATGGATGGGGAGGATTTTGTAATTGTGGCTAACAAGACGAAACCTGAAAGAATTATGGTTGGCCGAAAGCCGTCTCCCTCTGCGCAGGGTATGGTTTTACTGGATTTGAAGAAAGATCCGTCGGGAGATCCCTCCAAGTTGCAGGCAAAAATTAAGAAGGGAACGGAGATGGCGACGCTCAAGTATGCGGTTTCGGGTGGGGGCGGGGCACCTGTGGCCCCGATCCCTGGTGCGGCTCAAGGTCAACCTCCTATTCCTGGCCTGCCAGGGCAGCAGCCTGCACAAGTTCAGGTGAATCCTGGGGGCAAGCCTAGTGCAGCCCCTGCTCCTGTCATTCGTCGTCGGGTAATTCCAATTCCACAAGGGGGGAACAAGTGAAATCTTTGTCACTCGCGCTTCTTCTGAGTGGCGTTGGTTTTTTAAACGGAACAGTCCATGCGCAGGTAGCGCCGCAGACCCCGATCCCGGCAGATTTGACTCTTGGGGGAGATGCAAAGGCAAGTGAGGGTGAAACGTCTGAAATGATATCTCCCGATACGATCCAGTTTCCGAATAATCCGGTCTCCGATTTTCTAATGGTTTATGAGAAGCTGAAAGGAGTCACGTTGATTAAAGATGCCAGCCTATTGGCAGGAGGTGCAAATCTAAGTCTGACCCTCAATCAACCTGTGAGCAAAGCGGAGGCGATTCGCCTTCTCGAGTCGACCCTTTTATTGAACGGGTACGCATTTATTGCAGTGGATAAGAATTCGGTAAAGGTGATCAACACGGCGGGTGGGAAAAATCCCAGAAGTGAGGGGGTCTTTCTGTTTACCAACGAGAGTGAATTGCCTGAAGGTGAGGTTGTTGCGTCTTACGTCTTGCCGCTCACTCATCTGGCGGCGAGTGATGCGGTGGAGATTTTTAATCAGTTTATTGTGCTTCACCCGTACGGAAGCATGGTTGCAGTACCTGTGGCAAACCAAGTTGTGATTACGGAGAACTCCACCCTGATCCGGCGATTGATTGATGTGAAAAATCTCATTGATATCCCAGCTCCTGAAAAGAAGTCGGAGTTTATTACTTTGGCCCAAGCGAATGCGGACAGGGTGGTGGAGTTGATTACCACGATTCTCGAAAAGCGACAGGAGGGGAGGGGTGGTGGAAGTGGAAAGGCGGCTACGGGGCAGGCGGCGCAGACACCCATCCCTGGGTTGCAAGCACCTGCAGGTGGGGCGACGGGAGTGACGATCAGCGGAGGGAAAAGTGGTTTTGCAGGCGATATTCAGCTGATTGCAGATACTCGGACGAACCGAATTTTGGTCATCGCCAGCCCATTTGACTTTGCGGCGATCAGGGCATTGGTTGAGCAGTTCGATATTGCTGTCGAGTTGACAGATCCGTACGAACATCCGTTGAACTATGTTGCGGCCACGGACATGCTTCAGATTTTAGGGGATATGCTGAAAGAGGAAGGGGATGAGGGAAGCAATGGTGCGGCGGGGGGCAGTCAATCGACTGGAAAGGTCTCTGGAGGAATTGGAGCTGGGGGGGTGGTCGCGGGTGGCTCGGGAGGGACTATGGGCTCGGGAGGAAAAAAAGCAGACGTTTTGTCTGAGCCTGGGGAGGAACAGGCGGCTGACTCGTTGATTGTGGGAAAAACAAAGCTGATTGCGGACAATCGGGCGAATTCAATCCTTGTGATTGGGCAGCCAGAGGCAAAGGAAAAAGTAAAGGCGCTACTGACCAAGTTGGATAAAAAACCGATGCAGGTGTATTTGGCGACAGTGATTGGGCAGTTGACTGTGAAAAATGATGACGAGTTTGCTGTGAATATCTTGCAAAAGTACATTGGTGGAAACAGGACAGGATCGGCGTCGGTGATGGGTGGGAAAAGGGTAGTTGATCCTGGGCAAATCGTTTACGGACAAACTACTGACGGTGTGCCTACTTCGCAGTTTCAAACAGGTAAAACTCCGCTTACTTCTCAGCAGGCTCAACAGATTGGACAAATTGCGCAAATGGCAACCGGCGTTTTGCCAGGCATGCAGATTGCTACCTTCATTCTTGGATCTATTGATCTTTATATTAATGCGTTAACTACTACCGATCGTTTTCGGATCGCATCACGCCCTGCTGTGTTCACCGCAAACAATAAAAAAGCGACGATTTACAATGGGACTAAAATTGCAGTTCCCACGAGTACGGTCACAACATTGGGAGGGGGAGGGAGTGCGACAGCTACCTCGGGTTCGCAACAATCTAACATTCAGTATCAGGATGTAATTTTGAAGATCGAGGTAGTTCCTCTTATCAATAGTGCAAAGGAGATCAGTCTTCAAATTGTGCAAACGAACGATACCCTTTCCCAAAATAGTCAGGCTGTAGGTGGTGGTGTCCAGGTCCCTGACATCAACACTCAGGAATTAAACACCACGGTCATTGTGCCTGATCGTGCTACTGTTCTTTTGGGCGGTTTAGTCACCCAGCAAGATACCAAGAATGTTGCTGGAGTTCCTTTTTTGTCAACGATTCCTCTGATGGGAAACCTTTTTAAATCGACCTCAGATATTACGAACCGACAAGAGCTTGTGGTGATGATTCAGCCTACCATTGTTCAGGATAACAAGGAGTTGGGTGAGGCAAGTAAAACGGAGCGGGATCTGACTGGATTTTCAGCGAAAGAGCTTCAACCCCTGAGCATGAGGAGTGGTTCCAAGAGTAAAGATGTAGGTTTGCAAGCGGCGGGAACAGATTCGCTGCCTGCCCAAGAGCCTAAACAAGAGTAAGGAAGGGGATTGGTGGGTTGACTCAAACGTGACTTTCCTCGACTCTCCCTACCATTAGTTTTTCTTCTTTATGAATATTCACGAATACCAAGCGCGGGATCTGCTCTCAGCATCAGGGGTGGCGATCCCTAGGGGTGCCGTAGCAAAAACACCTGAAGAGGCGGAGGCCATTGCCCGGAGCCTCCCCTGCAACAGCTTTGTGGTGAAGGCGCAGGTTCATGCGGGTGGACGTGGAAAAGGGCATTTTGTGGATGGGTATGAGAGTGGAGTTCATCTGGTCAAGACCCCACATCAGGTGAGGGAGGTCGCCAAGCACATGATTGGAAACACTCTGATCACCCATCAAACCGGCCCGGAAGGCAAACCCGTTCACTCCGTGTTGGTCGGAGAATCCACGGAGATTGCCCGGGAGCTTTATCTAGCCATTGTCCTCGATCGGTCTTCCGGGTGTCCCGTCATAGTTGCCAGCCAGCAGGGTGGGATGGAGATTGAGGCAGTGGCGGAAAAAAACCCTGAGGCAATTCTTCGCGAGGTCATTCATCCTGGGCTAGGTCTTCAGCCTTATCAGGCACGAAAGGTGAGTATTTTTCTGGGGTTTCCATCCACTGGATTGCGAGCACCTTGCCGTCTGCTCCACGCCGCCTATAGGCTTTTCATTGAAAAGGATTGTTCGCAGGTGGAAATCAATCCCCTCGCAGTAACCAAGGGGGGCGATGTGGTTGCTTTGGATGCAAAGCTCAATTTTGATGACAATGCACTGTTCCGACACAAAGAGATCCAAGATTTACAAGATCCATCGCAGGAGGATCCTCGGGATCTTGCGGCTGCCGAGCATCATCTGAATTACATCGGCCTTGAAGGGAATATCGGGTGTATGGTCAATGGAGCAGGATTGGCCATGGCTACGTTGGATTTGATTCAAGCAGCGGGCGGAAAGCCGGCAAACTTCTTGGATGTGGGAGGAGGGGCGTCCGAGGCAATGATCACGGCTGCTTTTCGGCTGTTGCAGGCAGACGCCTCGGTAAAGGCGGTCTTTGTAAATATTTTTGGGGGGATCTTAAAGTGTGATCTCTTGGCGCAGGGGATGATCGCGGCTTGCAAAAGCAATCCGCCCCGCGTTCCGATTATCGTGAGGCTTCAAGGCACAAATGTGGAGCAGGGGAGAAAATTACTCAAAGAGTCCGGGCTCCCTTTGATTCCTGCCGAGGGATTGATGGAAGGTGCGGAAAAAGCGGTTGCGGCTGCCGCGGGAAAGAAGGGCAAATAAGATGTCGGTTCTCGTAGATGCGAATACGCGACTTCTGGTGCAAGGAATTACCGGCAAATCAGGATCCTTTCATGCTTCTGCGTGCAAAGAGTACGGCACCCAGGTTGTCGCAGGGGTAACTCCAGCACGGGGTGGAGAAAAGTTTGAAAACACCGTTCCCATTTTCGACACTGTTTCGGAAGCGGTGGCAGCGACTCGTGCAAATGCTTCAATGATTTTTGTTCCGCCTGAGTTTGCTGGGGACGCAATCTTAGAGGCGGCGGATGCTGGAATTCAGCTGATCGTGGCAATTACAGAGGGAATTCCTGTCATGGATATGATGCGAGTCCGTCATGCCTTGGAAGAATACTCCTGTGTTTTAATTGGGCCGAACTGTCCTGGGATTATCACCCCTGGGGCCTGCAAGATCGGAATTATGCCCGGATACATTCATCGCCCTGGAAACGTGGGAGTGGTTTCGCGCAGTGGAACGTTGACGTATGAGGCTGTTTGGCAAATCACAAGTCAGGGTTTGGGGCAGAGCACCTGTATTGGAGTCGGGGGTGATCCGATCCACGGTTTGACCCTCCAAAAAGCGGTGGAGTATCTGCATGCGGATCCAGACACCAAGGCAATTGTTATGATTGGTGAGATTGGAGGATCCGAAGAAGAGGAAGCGGCTGAGTACATTCAGGCAAGGGTAAAGAAGCCAGTGGTTTCCTTTATCGCTGGGGCAACGGCACCTCCGGGACGTCGAATGGGGCATGCGGGCGCGATTATTTCAGGCGGGCAAGGAACGGCTCAGGCCAAGATTGAAGCTTTGCAAAAAGCAGGAGTTCGAATGGCGAAAAATCTGGGTGAGATTGGTAAAGAAGTTGCCCAGGCGTTGGGAAAGTAAAATGAGCAAAACACCTTCTCCTGCTAAGATTGTGGCTAAAGGGTTGGAGGGGATTGTCGCTACGGGAACCGCGTTGTCCGATGTGTTGGGGTTGGAGGGAAAACTGATTTATCGCGGATACGATATTGATGAGTTGGCCGGAAGAATAAGTTTTGAGGAAACAGCTTATCTTTTGTGGGAAGGAGAACTTCCCAAGGCAAAAGCGTTGGCAGAACTCAAAAAAGCCTTGGCGGCAGAACGGGATTTACCGACGGAGGTGGTGGATTACATTCTCCGGGCACCCAAAGATGCGGGTCCAATGGATATTTTGCGGACCTGTGTGTCGATGCTTGGGCTCTACGATTACGATGCGATCGGAGCGGAGCATGTGAAACTGAATCGGCAACGTCAGATTTCCCTTACGGCCAAGATCGGTGTGATTGCGGCCTACTTTCACCGGGCGCGTCGCGGGCAATCCCTTCCGCCGATTCGAAGGGATCTGGGGGAGGCCGCCCACTTTCTTTATCTTCTAAATGGTCAGGAGGCGGGACCGGAGGCGGTGGCAACGCTGGATATGGCGTTTGTTTTGCATGCGGATCACGGGATGAATGCCTCCACCTTTGCGGCACGGGTATGTGCGTCGACATTGACCGATATTTATTCGGCAATTTGCACAGCCATCGGAACATTGAAGGGGCCTTTGCACGGAGGGGCGAATGAGGGTGTGATTCATATGCTTCAGCAGATTGGTTCGTTGGAGAGAGTGGATGCATGGGTAAAAGAGCAGATGAGTCAAAAGAGGAAGATTATGGGTATTGGACATCGCGTTTACAAGGTGCTGGATCCGCGGGCTCCGCACTTGAAGCGGATGGCGGAAAAGTTGACAGCTGAGTTAGGTGAACCGAAGTGGATTCAGATGAGCGAGCGGATCGCCCACGTCATGAGGACAGAGAAAAAACTCGAGGCCAATGTGGATTTTTATTCTGCCACGGTGTACTACAGCCTCGGCTTGCCGACCGATCTTTTCACCCCGATTTTTGCAGTGGCACGAATGGCGGGATGGACTGGGCATGTTCTTGAGCAGTGGTCGGATAATCGTCTTTTCCGGCCTGACAGCGAGTATGTGGGCCCAGCACTCGGGCGTAAGGTAGTCCCGCTGAGCAAGCGTTGATTGCACGAACCGTAGGTTTTGTCCTTGGGCTAGCCCTTGGGATGAGTGATGGGGTTGTTTATGGGGAGGCGCCCCATGAAAAGCTTGTGGAGGTGACGTCTGAAAACGTTCCAGGGGTGGTGATGGAGATCCGATATGGAACGGATCGAAATATTACAGGGCAAAAGATTTATCCAGATTGTCGTGCTTGGTTGCGACAGGAGACGATCCAGAAGTTGGCCAAGGTGGCGCGTGAATTAAACGAGAGGGGATATCGACTGGTTTTATGGGATGCGTGGAGGCCGACCTCTGCACAGAAGGCGTTATGGGCGGCCAAGCCGGATGGAAGATTTTTGACACCACCGAATAAGGTGAGTCGTCATACTAGGGGAACAAGTGTGGATGTCTCCCTTGCCGATAAGGATGGAAAGATCTTGGAAATGCCAAGTGACCATGACGAGTTTAACAAAAAAGCGGATGAGGACTTTTCCGACGTTCCAAAAGAAGTGGCAAAACGGGCAAGAATCCTGCGAAACGTGATGTTTAGCACAGGATTTTCCGGCGTACCGGACGAGTGGTGGCACTACGATTTGAGGGATTGGGGTAGTTATGAGCCGATTGAGACAAAGGGGTTAAGGGATTAAAGGGTTTGGTTTTTAGGTGATTCTACCGCTGTTTCAAAAATTCAGGCATAGAGCAGTGCTGACAGGCATCGGCTTTGGACCGGCAAAAATCCTTGTAGATCTGTAGGAGACCTTCGCGGGCAAGGTGGGATCGGATCTCGGGCGGGGGAAACGGAAGCCCAAATAAGCGGATGGAGGCTGAGCGGATCAGGCCTGCATCCCCTCCGACAGGCCATGTGGAGATGATTTCATGAATCTCGGATTCAGATCGTTCGGTTAGTGGAGCCAATACTTGAAAGAGGAGAGCGTGGGCGCGATCTAATCCAATCAGACGACACCGATTGGGGAGAAGACGACCGTCCCAGCCCGCATGGTGATCCCAAAAGGGGTCAGAGATAGATTTTAAGATTTGCAAAAAAGTGTGTGAGTCGGCTTGTCGAACGGATTCGACGAGCCGGGGCCAGATTTGTTCACTGGAAAGGTGGGCAAGGGCGGCGATTCGGCGGAGGGGTGAGTTGTTAGGGCGAGTGGATCCCATTTTCCAAAGGTGGGATGGCAGAATTTGATCATTCCAAGAACTACGAAGCTTCCACCAGTGATCCCATAGTTCTTTTAAAATAGGTTGTGCTCGTAGAGTCGTGTGTGTGGTGGGATCGCCTAGAAGTCCAGCTACGCCGTAAAGAAGAGAAGCCCGAAGAGAGGAGTCGGAGAGAGGTAGCAGATGTTGAATCGGTACAGCACGGGCCAGTGTGGCAAACGGCTCGCGATTTTCGGAAAATCCAAGTCCCTCCGCAAGTGCGAGCCAGACAGCCTGATCGAAGCCATGCGCTGAAACCCGAGCGGTCGAGAGTATGCGGCGTTGCTGAAGACGATGGGATCCTGCTTCCTCAAGGACTTTCCGCAACTCCTCGGGTTGAAGGGAGAGAAGGGCGGTGTGGCAACGACCAGGCTTTTCACCTGAAAGAATCTCTGTTGGGCTGGCCCGAAAGAGGGAGATGAGCTCGGTGAGGGGTGCAGCGAGTTGATGGGCGAGGGCGATTTGGCGGATCGGAGCGGGCGCGAGATCGGAGAAGGAGGGGTCAGCCTGCCAGAAAATATGGAGAACGACTTGTCGATAGGCGGGATCTGTGCCGTGACCATGGGCATCCCAATCGGAGGAGTGCCGATGTATTTCAACATCTCCTGAAAGAGTTCTCCCGTCTTGGGTAAGGAAAGAGGCGCGAAGGAAGTCAGGGCCTGGACGATGATTCCAGATCCCCGGATGGTTGAGAATAATCAACTCTCCCTGAAGGGTGGTGAGGGGATTACGGATAAGAAACTCGAACCAGATTCTCTGAAGAATGGATTCTGAGAGGATGGGGCCTGGCTCCTCCCTCAGCACATGGCCCTTAACCCATTTCCTATATGTGATTGGCATAAGGATTAAACTGATAATTTCGGCAAAGGGTTCGATTCTTTTATGAATGGATGGGTCTCCTGTCGGCTTGTGTGCGTTAAAGCAGGGATTATCTTTTGAGGAGTGAAGTTCGCGATCATCATCATGTTGGGATTCGGGGTGGCGCCGTTATGGGCCTTGTCACCCCAGGAAGAGCCGATTGTTAAAGCAGTGGAGAAGGTAAGGCCGGCAGTGGTCAACATCTACACAGAGCGGATTGTAGAACAGCAGGTTACAGATCCCTTCGATGCCTATATGAACCAGTTTTTCGGTGGGGGGATGGCTCGCGGAAACCGCATCCTTCAAACCCCCGTTCGCAATCTGGGTTCGGGTGTGATCATCCGGCCAGACGGCTACATTGTGACCAACCAGCATGTGGCGAGTCGGGCGGATAAGTTGAAGATTCGAGTGACCTTGGCCAATGGTAAGGATTACGAGGCGAAACTACTCCGGGATGACG
>Ga0214921_10008266_pt1 | contig 13569 bp, 7 predicted proteins | sample LL1505_MetaG_FD_177992 | JGI IMG/M metagenome (GOLD analysis project Ga0214921, IMG submission 177992) | Freshwater microbial communities from Lake Lanier, Atlanta, Georgia, United States - LL-1505 | ecosystem: Environmental > Aquatic > Freshwater > Lake | place: USA: Georgia | collected 2015-05-28 | reverse complement strand
TTTATGGTATGCCAGAGCACAAAGATGGTGTTAAGCTAGTCGGTGTCAAGTCTCGTGAGGGTCTCTTTACGGCGCCACTCATCGGTCCGACTGACATCAGTTACACTGACCCTAACGCCGTACAAGATACGTTCATTCAACAACGAGGACAAGCCTTTGATCAAGACGGTAATCCCACAGGCGACGTCAGAGATCTTGTCAAGAACGAAGTACTTGATCCACCGCTGACAGGACCTAAAGAAGTTTCTCCAAAGGGAGATGGCGAGAAGAATACGGGTTCTAATTTTAACGATGGTTCAGCATTTTACGACGAGGATTGAATATGACGACCCGATTTAGTGCCGTAGATCAAATCAATAATGGCGTTTCTGGCGTAAAGTCTGGTTACGATACGGGTCTTAAGTCGAATCTTGTGATACCGTCTTGCGGTATTGAAGATGTCGACGTGGCGCTATTCAACCTCTTCGATAAAGAGATCCAACCGATGGTGGGCGGACAAGATACAGCCGATCTAAAAAAAGTACCTGTAATTTTTGCAGCTGGTGAAAAGTGGGCGCTCTTAAAACGAGGTATACCCATTCGCGATAAAACCAATACCTTGATTCTACCAATTATTACGATAATGCGAACGGGTCTAAGCCAGGGATTCGAAGATATCGCCGGTAGAGGAATCAACCAACAGACTGGTGAATTAGTAGTTAGAAGAAGACTGGACGCCTCCGACAGGAACTACCAAAATCTTTTGAATAAAACGTTTATTACCTCCCAACAGAATGTTTCCGTTAATCCAGGCGACCCGATAATCGACAGTCAAAGTATTACTAATCGTAAAGTTGGAGAGTCAGAGGCGACCTTGAACGCTCGTCGCGGAGCGTTGTTAGCCAGCAACATAGGGAACAATATATACGAAACAGTAGTTGTCCCTTCACCGCAGTTCTACACTTCGATGTACCAGATTACGGTATGGACACAATATACGCAGCACATGAACCAAATCATAGAAAAAATGATCGCTTCTTTTCTTCCGCAGGCTCAATCTTGGAAGGTTACAACGAGTAAAGGTTATTGGTTCGTCGCCTCAATCGACGGTGGCGCATTTGACGTAGAGACAAATTTTGACGATATGTCATCGGCGGAAAGATTTATTAAGTGTTCTTTTACCGTAAAAATTCCTGCTTATTTTTGGATCTCTTCTGCTCCTGGTGTACCTATACCTGTTAAAAAATACGTTTCTTCTCCCATCATTCAGTTTACGCTAACGCAAAAGGGATTGCCTGATCCTACACCTGATGCGTCTGAAGATTTCTACGATAATTTTTCGATCGGCAATGATGATCCTACATTGCCCCTGTCCGATCAACCGAATTCGCGACCAGACCAAAGAAGAGCGGGAAGTTCAATAACACCGCTTAGAGGAAAGATACAAACATCTAATCCCGAAGTTAGACCAACTGTTTTAAACCCCGAGGTCGATGGTACAGCGCTAATATCTGCAGCGCCGACGTCTACTGACCCTGCCGCCGCGGCGAACGCAAGAGGAGTAACTCCATCCGTTTATACAAAAACGTCTTTGCCGAAATATCCCAACACTTCTAATAGCGCAATTGAAGTTACCATGGGGTCTGAAACCAAATACATGAAGGTCGTTAGTAAAAATCCTTCTACAGGTGAAACAGTTTATTCGCCAACAAATATTGCTGGTGCTGGTATAGAAGTTATACCCACAAGCAAGATAGAATGAATTAAATTTTAGGCTTGAATGGAATTGACGCCGTTTACAAGATACTTATTGCTTGAATTACTAAATTCGACAGTGAAGGAGAATGGTAATGCCCGAGCAAGTTTTTAGATCTCCCAATTTTTACGAACGAGAAATTGATCTTTCAGCGCCAGTGGTTGGAGGTCCAGTCGGAACTCCCGCAGGCGTAATTGGCCCTGCTCAAAAAGGCCCCGCGTTCGTCCCGGTCACGTTTGCTAATTTCGGAGAATTCGCATCTACATTCGGCAATTTGGATCCGAAATATTTCGGTCCCTACGCCGTAAACGAATTTTTGAAGAATCGTACTTCTTTAACGTACTTGAGAGTACTTGGAGCTGGTGCTAATTCTTCATTTAGCGATTTCGATGACACATTGACAAAGGGCACCGTAAGAAATGCAGGTTTTTCCCTTCCTGGCACCGCTGCCGTAGCCGATGCTCGTCACACTAAGGTTGTCCAATTCATCGCGGCTCAACATACGCTCACCGCGAATGAAGCGTATGGTATGCCGATGTTTAGCGATAACGATACATTTCCTGGTGTTACCGCTGGTAGCGAAGTTAACTTAATTCGTGGCGCGCTGATGGTACCTAATACCGCTCGTCTCTTCGTATTGGACGGTAACGAATCTGTCCCGGCCGCACCATCAATTGCAGCGCTTGATGATGAAGCGCACGCGTGCACCATCGGCACCGGTAAGCCTAAAATCAAGATTCTTATTTCTTCATCGTTAGGATCGTCTTTTTCCAACGACGAAGGCAAGCCAGGAATCAGACTTTTAACAGCATCTTTTGATCCTACTGCCGATGATTATTTTGCCAAGGTTCTCAATACCGATCCTGATAAGTTTTATTCTAGTCAACATTATTTAGCCGCAGATTTTGCAGTTGATGCGCAGGTAGCCGAGGTTTCTGAAAACGGTTATGTGGCGATGCTGTCTGGATCTGCTGTTACCAATTCTTCTTCTGGCGATCCTAGCTTGACCCATCGTGAAGCTTTTGGCGCTTATAATACGCGATACAAGGCCCCACAAACGCCGATGTTCATTTCTCAACCATTCGGTAAGACAGAATATGATCTTTTCAAGTTCGAGTCTTTGGACGATGGCGAATTTGCAAATCAACTTTACAAGATCTCTATCTCGAACGTCAAAGCTTCACCCGATGCGACGAACAAGTATGGTACCTTCAATGTTCAGATCAGAGACTGGAACGATAGCGATATCACACCAGTCATTCTCGAGCAATTTACGAATTGCACGCTTGACCCCGATTCTGATAATTACATCGCCAAATTAATCGGCGATCGTAAGGTGTCTTTCCACTTCGACGCAGTCGACCCCCGCGAGCGACGATTAGTTGCGTCTGGCAAATATTCGAACAAGTCAACGTACGTTAGGGTTGTCATAGCAGACATGGTCGACAAAAAACTTGTTCCAGAAAATTCCCTACCATTCGGTTTCCATGGTCCGTCTCTATTGAAGACGAATTCTTCTAATAATGCCTTGGCTTCCAAGATACCAGGCGCAGATCGATTAGGTGGTGCAGGAATTACTGACACGAACCTTGCAGGAGCGGTTCTTCCACCAGTTCCTTATCGATATAAGGTGACTCGTGGCGAAATCTCTACCACCAACGCGAAGGCAGGCTCGCCAGGACCCAAGGAAGTTACTCTTTCTTCTCTGTACTGGGGCATTAAATTCGAGCGCAATGCTTCTACACTAGATAACGAGGTTCTAAACTCCAACGTAATATCTGAAAAGAATAATCTCCTGGGTTCTTTAACAAAGTTCATGGGAATTGAAAAACTCGACGTTCTTCACACAGGCTCGAGTGTAGATTCATTCAACAGCAACAAGTTTACATTGGCTAAGGTTGCGCTAGGAAATACATTATTGACCGACGTCACTGGCTCGGCTTCGGCGCACATGAAAGAAGCAGCCTATATTAGAAATGCAGTACCAGATACCAACGATTATACTGTTAGCGACGGCGTCGTTCAAGGTCGCGTTACTTTGGCGACTCTCCTTGCAAAAACGTCAGCGAATAGCTTCAATAAGTTCTCGCAGTTCGCTAAGTTCACGACGTTCATGTATGGCGGATTCGATGGTCTCAACTACTTAGATCGCGACGCCCGTAGATTGAACGATAAATCTGTTTCTTTCGACGCAGATTCTCTTTCGGTCGGCGGCGCCGCAACGAGCTATGTCGCTTCTGGCTTCGGCTCTGCCGTCAACGGAACAGGTAAAGATAATAACGGCGTTGCTTCGTATAATACCGCCGTTGATATCATGACTGATCCTTACTCGGTTGGAATCAACATCCTCTCGATTCCTGGCATTCGTGAACCATACATCAGCGATCTTGCATCTAAGAAGGTTAAGGATTACGGTTTAGCACTTCACTTGGTGGACATACCTTCCTACAGCGATGATGGATATCGTTTGTATGATGATTCAACCGTCAAGCCTAGCGTTCAAGAAACAATTACGTCCTTCAACGCAAGGTCAATCGACAACAATTATGTGTCGACATATTTCCCCGACGTCTTTATCGATGATGCGTCGAATTCTCGAAGAATCAAGGTTCCTGCCTCGGTTGCAGCCCTTGGAGCGCTCGGCTTTAATGACCGCGTGTCTTATCCCTGGTTTGCCCCGGCCGGTTTCAACCGCGCTGCTTTAGACTTCGTCAAGAACGTATCGGTTAGATTGAACGTCTCCGACAGAGACGCGCTCTATGATTCTCGTATCAATCCAATCGCAACGTTCCCTCGCCTCGGATTCGTAATCTTCGGTCAAAAGACGTTGCAGATCAAGAAGTCGGCCCTCGACCGTGTTAACGTTCGTCGTCTTCTCCTTGAAGTAAAGAGAATTATCATCGGCATCGCAAACCGTCTCGTATTCGAACAGAACACCCCCGCGGTTCGTAATCGTTTCGTATCCGACTCGGTATTTCAACTCGGTTTAATTCAGACGCAGGCGGGCCTCGAAGGCTTCCAGGTCGTCATGAACGAGACCAATAACACTCAAGAAGATATCGATCTAAATCGCCTCAACGGACGAATCGTAATCGTCCCGACGAGATCGATCGAATACATCGCAATCGACTTTATCATAACGAACGCGGGCGTCCAGTTCGTGTGAGAAATTCGACGTGAACTATATAGTTAACTTAGCAGCTAGAATGGAGCATCGTAGATGGCACAGCTAAAACTAGGCGCAGCAGGCGTAACGGTAAATGAAATAGACGTTTCGGGTCCACTCACTCAATCTCCCGTTGGCGTTCCGGCGGGTATCATAGGTACAGCGAAGAAAGGTCCGGCTTTCGTTCCAATCCTCGTTGGTACGCTCTCTGATTTTCAAGCGAAGTTTGGAACTGTCGACAGCAAACACTTCGGTCCTATCGCGGTTTTAGAGTGGTTAAGAAACGCTAGATCAGTTACGTATCTCCGCGTCCTCGGAGTTGGTGACGGATTAGAGAGACAAGGCGTCTCTGATTCCTATCCTGGTTCTGTAACAAATTCGGGCTTCGTCGTCGGCGAACAACAACCCAGCGGTACAGTCGGTAAGTTAGATAAAAATATATACGCTAACGACAATGGCCAACTTGGAAGAACATATTTCCTCGGTTGCTACATGTCGGAATCCGTCGGATCTACATATCTTAGCGATGCAGGACTTCAAAAAGTTGGCCAAAATATATCAGCGCCTATTGTTCGCGGTATTTTAATGGCAGCATCTGGCGTTCTATTACGACTCTCCTCTTCTCTCACGGGTGTTGGCTCCTCGACCGCGCCTGCCTCTAGTCAAGTCGGTTCGCTAACTGCGAACCCCAAGGGCACGATCTTCGGTACGGTCGCTTTGATGGACGGCACGATCGAAAAGCAAGAATTCGTTCTTCTCTTGAACGGACATAAGGGCATAGACGAAAATCATCCCAACTTTTTGACGGCTTCGTTCGATCCGACAGCGAACAACTACTTCGCGAATGTTCTAAACAGGGATCCTTTCAAGTTACAAGAGGCAGGACATTATCTGTACACTCACTGGGATATTCATCCAGTAGTTGCAGAAGTAACTGGCGCAGGCATCCTTTCTGCGTCTCACGGTGCTGACGCCGGTGGTGCAGCTTATTACGGTAAAACAGGCGTCGAAAATTCGGCGTTTCTTGTTACTTCGTCCTTAGGTCGCAACGCGTCGTCGTCGACAGTACCGAACTACGAAAACTTTGAAGATAGATTTGGGTCAGCTAAGTCTCCCTGGATCGTTTCTCAAAAGTTTGGTGGTAAGCCTGTTAATCTCTTCAAACTCCACGCGCTCGACGCAGGCGCGAACGTGTCTAATCTTTACAAAATCTCTATCGAAAATATTACACCATCGATCGACCCAGTCAATCGTTATGGCAGCTTCACAATAAAGGTTAGAAGGTGGAGTGATACCGACTCTACTCAGTCGTTGATCGCCAGCAGCGAAAGCTTCGTGTGCGATCTAAATCCAGCGTCTTCGAGATATATTGCAAAGGTCGTTGGTGACTTCAACGCCTATTACGATTTCGATCGTAACATCGAAGAACAAAAGATCGTAATCGAAGGAAGCTACCCAAATCGCTCTAACTACATTAGGGTCGAAGTTGCTGAAGACATCGTGAATGGTTTCGTCGATCCGACTGCTTTACCCATGGGATATAGGGGCATCGCCCACCTTGTGACTTCTGGTTCCGCAGTATTCCCACAACTTCCTGTCGTGACGCAAAATAAAACAGGACCAACAGGCGGCTCACTTGATAGAAACGTATTGCGCAAAATGACTGTACCTCCATTGCCATTCCGCAAAAAAGTTACCGACGGTGCTATTGGCAGCGCGACTGAAATATCTAACGTTAACTTCTATTGGGGCGCGCAATTCGAGCATATCGAACTTGCAGCAAAGCCAAACGCCTCTGTCATGGCGAACAAGTCGCTGGAAGCTTTTGCTAAGTATTTGCCTGACTTCGCTACAGTGGCAATGCCTGTCATGGTTGGTGACAATGCAGGAGCCGCAGACACCGCTACGAATGGCATACTTGATTCAGATAGATTCTGCAACAACTTCTTCTCGCTCGAACATGTTCAGATCGTTACAGGCTCAAACACGAGAGCTGATTCTCTCGCGTGGAAGCAGGCGGTTTATGTTAGAAACGGAGTGATCGCTGCCGATGAAACTAGCAAGACTAGAGCACTTCAGGTTTCCGACTTGAACGAGACGACAAATAGAAGATACGCCAAGTTCACCATGTTCCTACAAGGTGGTTTCGATGGCGTTAACGTCTTCGACGCCGACGAAGCCAAATTGTCTAACAACGCGGTTTCTTCCGACATGATCTATGGTAACGATCGTCTCCTCAGCGACGGTCCGAACGTCAAGGCCTATACAAAGGCAGTCGATATCATGAAGAATACGACGAACATTGACGTACAACTTCTCGCAATCCCGGGCGTTCGTCATCCAATCATTAGTGACTATACTACGGTCGCTGTTGAAGAAAGATTCGACGCTCTTTACATCATGGATATCGAGCAATACGTCGAAGACGGTACCGACGCAGAATATGAGGCTAGGACGGATAATCAAATCGTCTCCGTCTCGCAAACCTTAAATTCTTTCCGCGATCGTAGCCTAGACTCTTCTTTCGCCGCGGCGTACTTCCCCGACGTCCTCTACGCGGCACCGGATGGTAACAACGTATTTGTGCCTCCATCTGTCCTTGTCCTTGGAGCCTTGGCTCTAAATGATGCTGTAGGACATCCTTGGTTCGCTCCTGCAGGTTTCGCTCGTGGTGCTCTACCACAGCAAGCCCTCGAGAGCCGTGTCAAGTTGAGAGAAGAAGACCTTGATTCTCTCTATAACGATAGGCTTAATCCGCTCATCGCATTCGTCGGCGCGCCGAAGTCAGGAACTAATCCTTCATCTGGCTTGGTCGTCTGGGGACAAAAGACCCTACAGCTTGCTTCCTCGGCTCTCGACCGCGTTAACGTCCGTCGTCTTCTTATCGAGATCCGACGTCAGGTTCGCGAGATCGCACAAACGATCATCTTCGAGCCAAATCGCGAAGCGACACTTGCAAGATTCTCTGCCGCAGTCACGCCGCGTCTACAGAGAATTCAGGCACTCAGCGGTCTCGAAAGATTCCGCGTCATTATCGACTCTTCGACGACAACGCAAACAGACGTCGAGAACAACACCGTTCGTGGAAAGATCTTCGTTCAACCCACGAAGAGCATTGAATTCGTCAGCCTCGACTTCGTCGTGGCGAATAACCTCCAGCAGGTTCAGTGAGGCTAAAAATATTCCTCGTAAATTAGACGTAGTAATAATCGATAAATTTACGAGGAATATTATAAAGACAAAAAAATTGACGCAAACTTTAAATTGACTGAGATATTTAAAAACAGGTGACAGGAGAATAAGACAATGGCCGCAGAGACATTAGACGTTACATCGATGATTCCCAACAAGTTTGAACCAAAACGCAAGAACCGATGGGTACTCATGGTTGAGGGTATCGACGCATACATCATCAAGACAACAGCTCGTCCAACAATCACGACGGAAGAAGTCGAAGTTCCTTTCATCAACAGTCGCCGTTACCTTGCAGGTAAGACGACATTCGGTACAATTCCAATTACACTTCATGACCCAATCGCACCATCCGGCGCTCAACAGGTCATGGAATGGGTTCGTACTCACTTTGAATCTGTCTCCGGTCGTTCAGGCTACGCCGACTTCTACAAACGCGACATTCAGCTCAAACTCCTCGATCCAGTCGGCACCGTCGTCGAGCTCTGGGACATCAAGGGCGCATTCATCACCGAAGCAAACTTCGGCGAAGTCACCTACGAAGACGGCGGCCCAATGGAAATCTCAATGACGATCCGTTTTGATAATTGCGTTCTACAATTTTAGAAAAAGACTTTTACCAAACTGTAAAGTGATATATAATTACCTCTGTGGCATTAAGCTACGGAGGTTTTTATGTTTAAATGTCCTGAATGCGATTTTCAAATTAAAAGCATGAATTCACTCAGAATTCATGCTTCAAAAAAGCATGGTATTTCAAGCGAAGACTTGTATAATCAGGTTGTACTAAAAGGAATTAAACCAACCTGTGAATGTGGGTGCGGCTGTGATACAAAATTTAACGGATTGGGGATTGGATATTCCAGATTTGCATGGGGCCATGCTTCGAAAGTAAATAATAACTGGGGTCATAACGAAGAAGCTTTTGAGAAAAGTCTCACGACCAGAAGAAGAATGTGGGAAAATGGCGAAATTCAAGGATGGTGTAAAGGATTAACGAAGGACGATCCAAGAATAGCATCAATCATCGAAAAGATGAATACACCTGAAAGATCTGAGAAAATATCTAAATCTTTAACAGGAAAATTAAAATCAGAATCTCATAAACAAAAAATCTCAGAGAACATGAAGTCGTACTGGGGTGAAGAAATTAATAGAGAACGTCAAAGCTTAGAACAGGCTGAAAGAATAAAAAATGGGTTGTTGACTAAATGCACTCGAGTTCATGGGTATTTTAGCAATCACAAAAAGTCAACTCGCCCGAACGTCTACTATAGATCGTTATTTGAACTTAACGCCATTCTTCATTTGGAATCAAATGAAAATGTTATTTCATATACTTTTGAGCCTTACAACATTGAATATTCTTTTGACGGAAAAATTAGACATTATATCATCGATTGCTTGATAGAGTATGAAAATGGAACAAAGCTCATCGTAGAATTTAAACCAAGCTGCCACGTTATCCACGAAAAGAATATTGCAAAATTTCAATCAGCTGAAAGATTTGCAAATGAAAATGGATTTAAATTTGAAGTGTGGACAGAAAAAACTCATAATTTTTTATCGAGAAAAAGCATTTAATTGCCGAGTGGGTAACCAGTTATCATATTGAGAAGAATGTTTCTGGAGTTGTTTTGTGTGAAGGATGTCATAATGGAGAGCACGGGAGCTTGAGTTTGTAGGAAAGTGTTGAGTTTGGCTTAAAAATTTGATGTTTGTTTATTTACTCGGTGTTTGTTTATTTACTCTATTTGACTAGTGTTTAATATAAAACAAGCTTTTCTTTATCAACAGATCAATAGAAGGAAAAATAAATGAGTACAGAAGATCGTGAACAACGTAACGCAGTATTTTCGGGTGGTTCGAATCCTCCCGCTGGCATCGATCCGCGGATGCCGATGCAGTCTGCCGCAGATAAAGTAAAGGCAGAATTTGGTCTGGATATTCCACTCGAGACCGTGCCGCTTCCATCGTCCGGCAAGGTTTATCCTCAGGGTACTTCTCTTTTTAATTCGGACACTGTCGACATTAGATCAATGACGGCCCGTGAGGAAGACATTTTGACTTCGCGAGCGCTTCTCAAGAAGGGAACAGTCATTACTGAGTTAATTAAGTCGTGTCTTGTCGATCGTTCTATTAATCCCCACGAGTTGCTTGGTGGTGATCGCAACGCGTTGATGGTTGCGATTCGCATTACGGGTTACGGACCTGACTATAAGGCTGAAATTGAGTGTAATGAGTGTGGCACAAAGTCGCCTCATGAATTTAATTTAGGAGACCTGCCAGTTCGTCGTTTGACGATCGAACCTGTTGAGCCTGGCGCTAATCTTTTTGAGTTTGTACTTCCTCATAGTAGGAAGAAGGCGAAGTTTCGTTTCTTGACGGGAAGAGACGAAGAAGAAATTATGGCGACTTCAGAAAGGCAGAAGAAGCTTGGATTGTCGACCGAGTCTAACGTTACGACTAACTTGATGCATGCCATTGTCGCTATCGATGGTATTGAAGACAGGGCAAAGATCACGAATTTTATTAAGCATATGCCTGCTCGTGACTCTCTGGCGCTTCGTAACTACATCAAAGATAACGAACCAGGCGTTGTTATGAAGCAAGAAACTTCTTGTTCGGCGTGCGGCCACTCCGAGGAGGTAGCGATGCCGCTCGGTGTGAACTTTCTTTGGCCTCAGTCCGGAAGATAAAGAAGCGCTCATCCTGGAACCCGCCTTTTTACTCATGTATTATGGCGGGTTCTTGTGGCGAGAGATCTATCATCTTCCTGTTTCTTATAAGAAGTGGTTCGTTGAACGAATAGGAAGAGAAATTTCCAGGACTTCTTCCGAAGGGGGTAGTTCTCAATCCAGGGCTTTACACCAAAATTCGCCTGATGTTAGAGCTTTACAAGGGAATGCTCGGGCTCAAACGCCAAGTCGTCTCCGTCGCTTCACTTAAAAGGGCATTTTTTTATACTTTGTGCTATTTAATAGCAGTGTGAGGTTCCCGTGGAAAAACAGCCGTTAAATGAGTTGAAGATTAATCTTTTGGGTAAAGTTTTTTTTGCGACGCTTGGCGCGTGGTTGGTTGGTAAATATGTTAATACCAAACTTCGAGGTTCTCGAGACGAGATCGAAGCAGTCGGCAACGCGTTAGCTGCGTCGAAGAGATTTCAAGACGAGTTAAGTCGACCTGGCGCCTCGGTCGACTCTGTCGTTCAAAAACTTGGAATCAAACACATGTCGGCTTCCGAGTTCGAAAGAGTTCTCGGCGTGCCGTGGCCGTTGTGAATTTTTACGTGAGTAATTAAACAATGGCCAACAGTAGAGGAGGCGGATCGGGACCGACGGCAGATCAATTAAAGATCGCCGAGCAGATGTTCAAGATGATGGAGCAGATGAAAACGTCTGCTGACAAGATAGCCAACTCGTTTGAGTCTCAGGCTGCTTCTACTGCTAAAATGGCTGAAAATATGAAGGCGGCGGGCGGCGGAGAGCTCACCACGCAGCTTGTTCAAATTAACGAAACATTAAAGCAAGTTGCAGCCTCCTTAACGCAACTGAACACAACATCATCAGAGACTTTTGCTGCTATTTCAGCGGGGGCTTTAGGATCTGCTGGACAACTTGACGCCCTTACCGAGGCTACCGAAGGTGTTGGTCAAGCTGCCGAAAATACGCTTAGTGACTGGGAAAAACTAAAACAGACGATGGCCAAAACGGGCAAGGGCGCCAAAGGTTTAAAAGATAAACTTAAGGACGTCGGCGATTATTTGGAAGATAATTTTCCCGTCGCGACCGGCGCCGCATTGGGTGCCTTGAGCGGTTTACAACAAGCATTCTCCAATCTCGTAGGCGCCGCTTCGAGCATAACAGGATTTTTTTCTTCCGTAATTAGTACCGTCTTTGAACTAGGAAAAGCCATTATAGCTCTGCCCTTTAAGATTCTAGGTGGACTTATAGAAATGGCCAATTCTGGCGGCGGTGGCGTTTCAGAATTGGCCGAAGCCATAAATGGTCTGCGTAAAGAATTCGGCGCGCTGACAGGCCCGACGAACACCGCGATCATGGGTTTGTCTAAGTCAATGGGAAGTTTGAACGTCGGTGGCGTCGGCGCTATGAAAATATTCGGTAATGTTGCCGATCGAATAAACATGTTGAAGGACTTGTTCCTCCAGGGCGGCGCTGCTGTGAGATCTTTTACCGATGAAATCGTCAGAAGTAATGGCGTAATTCCGGCGTACCAGAAGGGCTTAGGCGTATCTAACGAAGAGATGGGTTCGTTAGCCTCTATGGCGAAACGTGATGGGAAGACGATGACCAGCGTTTTGAATAACATAACGAAGCAATCTCTTGCCATGGGTAAGGCCTTCGGTCTCGACGCAAAACTTATATCTAAAGAGATGGCTAAGGCCGCCGCTAATATGGCACAGTTCGGTCATATGTCTGAGAAACAACTCGGTGTAGCTGTAACCTATGCTGCGAAGTTGGGTATGAACCTAGAAAATATTGCGGGTACTCTGGATCAATTCGCCTTATTCGAAGATGCCGCAGAAAACGTGTCTCAATTGAACAACGTTTTTGGTACCAATATCGACTTAAATGAAATAATGGAGGCGCAAGATCCTGCTGCGCAATCAGAGATTATTAGAAAAGCCATGTTGGCACAAGGCGTTGCCGCCGACAAGTTAGACTTTCGTCAGAGAAAACTATTAAAGTCAGCGACAGGTTGGGATGACTCGGCCATAAATGCCGAATTGTCTACCAGTAACATGAGTGTTAGCCTTGACGAAATGAGGAAAGTCGGCGACAAGGTCGAGAAGACAGTCATGTCAGACGCGCAAGCGATGGTTAAATTAGCTGACGCAATGGAGCGCGTCTTTAAGGGCGGTGGCGACAGACCGAAGAGCTTCTGGGACGCGTTTACGACAGGTCTCGAAAGAGGCTTTAAGACGTTACCTGGCGTTCAAAAATTATTTCAAAACATCAGGGGATCGACAGATCAATTTACAATCGCCGGCACAAAAATGTCTCAAATGATATACGATAAATTCCCCGGCGTAAAAAAGATGATCGAGGCGTTGACTGGTTTGTTCGATCCCAAGAAATTCTCAGGTTTACTTGATAAGATTCTTGGACACATCGGTAAGTTCATGGATGATTTAAAGACGGGTAAGGCGTCTTTCGCGGATCTGATGCAACACCTGAAGGATGAATTCTTTAATTTCTTCAAGGGGGAAGGCTCTGACGCCGAAGGACTATTGAGCGGTTTCGACAAGTTCTTCGACGCGATAAAACTCATATTCGCGAAGGGCATTGCGTGGGCGATGGAGTCGATGGGAAATTTAATCAGCGACATGGTCGATAGCCTGTCTAATCCCAACCCATCTGCTTTGAGCGGCGCTGGAGACGCCGCGGCAAAAATCTTGACGCCTGTTGGAGAAGCTCTCTCTAAGGGATGGTCTGTTTTAGGTCCAGCGCTCGGC
>Ga0214921_10008265_pt1 | contig 13571 bp, 14 predicted proteins | sample LL1505_MetaG_FD_177992 | JGI IMG/M metagenome (GOLD analysis project Ga0214921, IMG submission 177992) | Freshwater microbial communities from Lake Lanier, Atlanta, Georgia, United States - LL-1505 | ecosystem: Environmental > Aquatic > Freshwater > Lake | place: USA: Georgia | collected... | reverse complement strand
TGATGTAAGAGTTGGTCTAGTTATACCTAATATTTTTAATACTTCTTCAGATTTCATATTATTAAATAATATATCTTTTATTTTTAAATATAATTTTAATAGTTTTTAATACTTTTTCTACCCTGATATTATATTAAACCCAATAGAATTTATAGATAGAATAAATAGGGTATTTGAATATAAGAAAAGTCTATTAATAAATGATAGACTACCTTTATCTATATATATATGAATGCAATTAAATCTAGTTCAAAACCAATTGCTTCTGGAGATGATTTTACCGAAATTGCTACATTAGATAAATGTCAATCTGAATCTTTGAGTAATAAAAGTACTTTTGTCATTTGTTTTGATACATTTAATTTTAATTGACATAAAAACCTATTTTTATATTTTTTTTAATTTTTTATATATAATCATAAAATAATCTATAAAAATAAATATTCTTTTCCTAATAAATATTTTTTAAAGTTAATATATTTATTAATTTTAGTACAATTATTTTTTGTAATTAATATATAATCATAATAAATTATTTTAGCAAAATGTTTAGAATTATAATTATATAAATTCATTTCTCTATTTACAAAATAATGTTTATATAAAAAATCTTTTATTTTTTTATCTTTAATATTAAAAAAACTAAAATTTTTTTCATTCTCCCATTTCTTTATAAAATCTTTTGAATATAAAGAATTATTATAATTAAAATTTTTAATTCTTATTATTGATGAAACATTATTACCTACGAATAATTTAATTAATGTTTCAAAATTATTATTTATTGGAGAAAAATCTATTGTATAAATATTATTATTATTATTATTGTATAATACTATAATGTGATGATTATTTATATTTGGAAGAAATTTAAGTATTGGTGTTTTAATTATATTTAATATAAAACTATAACATAATTGTAGAATAAATATTAAATTTAATATATACATTTTATAATTTATAATTTAGTTTTTTTTTAAATCCCAAATATATATATTTAAATTATATTATATATATATAATTATTATATTATATTATGTCATTAAAAAAACCATTATTATTATGCAAAAAAAGATTAAATAAAGAATTTTTAGATATTATAAACAATCCTATTACAAATATGAAAATATCATATTTTGAAGATAATATATTAAATTTATATTGTTTAATATCAGATTTAACTGAATTAGAATATTTAGATGGTGAATATATTTTTAATATAAAAATATCTGAAAAATATCCATTTGAACCACCAGATTTTTATTTTTTAACACCAAATGGGAGATTTGATATTAATAAAAAATTATGTTTTTCAAATTCATCATATCATAAAAATGAATGGTCTCCTTTATGGAATATTAAAACAATAATATTAGGTTTTTTATCATTTTTTTTAGAAAAAACTTCAACAGGAATTGGACACATTCAAAATAATTCTATTGAATTAAAACAAGATTTTGCTAAAAAATCTAAAGAATATAATCAAACAAAATTAAAAGAAATTAGAAATTTATTTTTAAATTAAATATTTATATGAAAAAATATTTTTTATATATATTAATATTATATGATACATATAATATTAATATTTATTTTTATATATATGTTATGTTTATATTATAATATATATTTTGATAAAGTATTAAATATACATTATAAAGTTCCAAAATTTTATAAATCCTTTAAACCAATTAATAATTTTAATTGGGAAACATCTGAATTAAATTTTATATTACTAATTAAATTATTTGGTATTTTTTTATTGTCAAAAAAAAATATCTTTTTAATTTTATTATATATATATTTATTAGAAACATTATTGTTAATTTTGTCTAATTCATCATCTTTTGTTTTACATCCATTAATTTGTATTATTTTTTATTTTTTAATTAAAATATAATATAAATTAATATTTTAAAAAAAATGTTATTATACTTGTTAAATTTATTTTTATCAATTATTGTATTCTAATTAATAATCTAATTGATGTTTTTTATATATAATATTACCAAATTGATGTAAAAAATGAGGTAATAATTTAATATCTGATTTAGATCTATCATTATTCCAAATTTTTATAACAGAAATATTATTTTTTAAATTAATAGATATTCCCGTTATAATATTTGAATCTTTTACTAAATTTTCACCAATTAATAATACACATAATTCTTCCCAAACATCATATGCTTTATATGCCGGAACTAAAATAGACCAACAACCACCACTTCTATTATGTGGATCTTCCCATATTGGTGTTATATTTTTTCTCATCATGAAAAAATTTAAATTATTAATACCCCCAATACAATCAATATTATTATGAAAATTCCAAAAACTTTTAATATTATTGATTGAAAATATTTTTCTATATCCTCTAATACTCCAATCATTTAATGAATGATGATACCATATATCCCATGGAGTATTTAATGCATATTGTTCACCCAAATCTAATGTTTCAATTGATTCGATAATTTCCATTATATATTTAAAGTACTATTTCTTTATATATTTATATATAAAATAATCAATTTTTTAACAATTGAATTAAGATAAATGAATATAATTCGCAATAAAAAAATTATTATAATTAATTAATCTTTTATATTTAATATATTTTAAAAATTATTTTAATAGAAATAATATAATAAATAATTTATATTAAGATAAATGAATATAATTCAGAATAAATAAATTATTTATTATATATAGAAATAATATAATAAATAATTTATATTAAGATAAATGAATATAATTCAGAATAAATAATTTATTATATTATTTCTATATATAATAAATAATTTATTATATTATTTCTATATATAATAAATAATTTTTTATTGTACTATATTCATTTATCTTAATATAAAACCATTAGCAAAAAATTGAATTTTATATTAATTGATATTTTTACTTATATAATATCATCATAACATGAGCAAAACACAAGCATCGACACTTTCTTTCAGTAAAATTGATACATCTCTTTTCGATGTAACAAAACCTGAAGATAATGATCGTATTCCGTCTCAAAAATTATCATATGTCAGATATAAAAATAAAGGACGTAGTAGTTCATTATATATGAAAACACCTCGTATTCAGATGACATCTGGCGGTATTCCTAAAGAAGGACCATATTATGATACAGAATTAAAACGAGCAAAAGGTTTTAAAATTATTTTTAATCAATCAAATGATGATGAAAAAAAATTTTATGATAAAATGAAAGAATTAGATAAATACTTTAGTTCTGATGATTTTCGTATAAATACATTAGGATGGACTGAGAAAGTATCACAAACTTTTGATTATGTACCAATTGTTAGAAAGCCACAAGAAAAAGATGATGATGACGAAGATGAAACACCTGTACAAAATAAAAAAAAATATCCTTCATCAACATTAGAATATATGAAAGCATTTTTTGAATTAGAATATCAAACAAATAGACCATTAGTAAAAATTTTTCATAAACAAGATAATGATGAACCTAAATTAGTTGATGATTTTTGTAATTTAGATGATGTTAGACAAAAGTATATGGTTTTTATGGGTTATTATAAATATGTTTTAATGCCTAATAAATTATATGCAACAAAAAATAAAGATCAAAAAACTGGTAGAAAAACGTATGGTGTTACATGGAAAGTAATTTGTGTTGAAGCAGAACCACCAGAGAGATTAGGTGGTCAAGTAATTGCAGATAATCCATTTATTTCTGATGATGAAGATGAAGATGATATGATTGTCAAAGAAACTACTGTTAAAATTACACAAATGAAATTGCAAGATAATTATCTAGATCAAAATAAAGAATTAGAACAAGTTGTAGATGAAGATGTATATCAAGAAGAAGAACAATATGTAGAAGAAGATGTAGAACAAGATGTAGAACAAGATGTAGAACAAGATAATAATGTTGAAAGTGAAGAAATGATTAAACCCAAAAAGAAATCATCTGTTAAATCATCAAAAAGTAAACCAAAATAAATTTATATTAATTAAATAGAATTAATTTAACTATATAAATTTATAAATTAAATTTTCTTTATAATTTTAAATTAATTAATTATAATTAATTAATTTAAAAAAATATTTGCGTATATAATAATATATAAAATATAATAAATATTATTATATGGATATTTTAAAACCTCATTTATGTGAAAATTTTAATATAGATAATATTAAATATTCAAAAATTAAACAAGATCGTGATGGTAAAAAAACAATATATTTATTTGATCAAAATGGAGAAAAAGTTTATATTCAAACACCAAAATTATCTAATACATTAAATATTGTTAATAAAAATAAATATCATGAATTAAATATTCCTTTATATGGGAAAAAAAAAAATTTAATAAATGAATTTACTAATTTTTTAAAAAAATTAGATAATAAAATTATTACTGATGCTAAAAAATATAAAAATGAATGGTTTAATAATAATAATATAAAATATAGATCATTAATTAAAAATATTCATAATGATTATATAGATACTGTTGAATCTAAAATGGGTATGTTTGAAAATGGTATTATTAAATTTAAATTAACAAATAATACAAATATAACTTGTAATTCTGATAAAATAACAATTGAACAAATTAAACCTGATACAGATATTAGAATAATTTTTCAAATATATGCAATTTGGATTTCTAATGATCTATTTGGATTATATTTAAAACCAATTAAAGTCGATCAACAAAATAAAAAAATAGAAGAATATATTGATTTTTTAGAATATTCTGAAAATGAAACTGTATACAACACAGATATTGATAATTTATCAGAACAGTCAGAATTATCAAATGAAAATAATATTTATCAAAATAACCAAAATAATAATTATTTAAATAATAATGATAATAATAATTCAGATAATAATAATTTAGATAATAATAATTTAGATAATAATAATTTAGATAATAATTATAATTTAGATAATAATTATAATTTAGATAATAATATCATGAATAATTTTTCGGATTCTCCAAACAATAATTTAATAAATTCAAATAATACTTCACAATCTCAATCTCCTATTGATTTATAGATTAAAATATATTTCTTTTTTATTTTTTTCAATATCTTCAATATCAATTACATATTTCATTTTTCCAAATGCAGTTGTTATCGTAACAAGTTTTTTTAAATGTTTATGTTTTGTTTCTTCCATTTGTGTTAATAAATCATCCATATCTTGAATAGATATTGGTCTATTATCAATTGTTGGTATTTTTTCTTTAATAATTGTTTTAGTATATAAATTAACTTTAGATGAAATTTCATCTAATTCAGTTGTTAATTTCTTTAATTCTTCTATCTTATTTTTCATTTTCTCATCAAATGATCTACTTAATGTTTTATTAATTTGTTTTAATTGTTTTTTAATTATATCGTATTTTTCATCATAATTCATATTCATATATATATATATATATATAGATAAAAAATAATAATTTATTTAAATAATTTATTTAAATAATTTATTATTTTTTATCTATATTACAATTTTATAATAAATTACAATTTTATAATAATTTTTTAATAATAAGCTATTTATTTTATTATTAGAGAAAGGGAATTAATAAAAATATAACATATTGAATCTAAATTATTTATTATTATAGCACAATAATAATTTTTTTTTTTAATAAAATAAATTTATATTTTACAAATTATTAAATACAATTAATAAGTATGATAAAATAATCTAAATAACAAATTTTATTATTATTTTTATTATATAATCATTAATTCCCAAACTGCATTCTTTATTTTAAATAACACAAATTATATCAAAAAATAATCTAAATATTTAATTTATAAGATGATATTTAATTCATAAATTTTTACATCTGAAATTTCATTTAAAATAATTATATATTTATTTTTAAGTTTTTGTAATGATTCTGTTTTTAATTTTTTAATAACATCCATTAGATTTTTTTTTGTAAAATGCACATAAAAAATACCAGTTATATTATTAATAAAATTAGTTATATTCTTATCTTCAAACATATATTTTCCATATGAAAAAGAACTATATGATATTAATTTATCAAATATATATGAAATTGTATAATCTTTTCTTGGATCAATATTTAATAAAAAACAAAACTCTCTATTAAATTTAGTTTGATAATCTAACATTATTTAATATAATATATATATTATATTAAATAATAATTTTATCAATTTTTTTTATTAGTGTAAATTATCTATTATATTAATTAAATAATAAATAAGTTTTATTTTGTTATTATAAATTAAATATTAAATTATGGTATATAAATATCATCAAATTCCTTCTTATTTAATATATCATCTATCAAGTTAAATTTTGTTAAATTTACATATTCTCTATCTATTTTTGTATCTTTATACTCATCAAATTCAGAATTTTCTAATATTTCATTATCTAATAATACTTCACATAATCCTGTGCCACCCTTAAATACTTTTCCTATCATAATTCTAGATGAAACACTTCTCATAAAATCTGTCTCATTAAATACAGCAGCATTTATTAATACTTCAATTGTCTTCTCAAATGATGCTTTTGCTAATGGATCAGTTTCCAATCTATTTATTCCATGACGATCAATAGATGTAATAATTCCAGAATTTGTCATTAAATCACATACAATTGTAATATGATGATAATTAATATTTGATCCACCATTTTGAAATACACTATCTATTTCTCTAATTAATGCTGATCTTGCTGCTTCTATTCCATATAAGCGATATATTGTATCAATATCATTACATATTGTTTTATTTTGATCAATATATGGATTTAATCTAATCTTTTGATAATTTATTCCTTGAGTATAAATTACATATTCTTTTTCTGTACTAGATTCTTCTTCTTCATTATTAAATGATAAATTCGCATCAAATGCAATCTCATCTATTTTTGAAATTGCTTCATCACCCTTAATATTAAATTTATTAATTATAATATCTTGTATTTCTAATAGAGTTTTATTATCAATATTATTTAATTCAAAACGAACATGAACCATAGGTGTAGGTGAATTTGTAAAATTAGTTAAAATACATGCATAATTAATTTTATTTATAAAATCTTTAATATTTTTTTTAACATTTGTTAAATCTGCAAACTTATTATTCCAAAATTGAACAAATCTTAATTTAATATCTAACATATTTATGTCATAATCTAATAATGTTTCTCTTGATAAAAATATTCTAAATAACCATGACATTGAACCAATGTCACCTGGTGATTTAGAACCTATATAAAATATACTCTTTGTTTCAATTTCATCTTTTTCAGAATATACATTATTTGGATCATATATAATTTCAATTTTCTTAACTAAATTTTTCATAATAGTATATCTCAAACTTGATGCTATTTTATTTACAACACTTTTATTTTGTTTATATTCATCTTTCATATATATAAACATAACAGGCGTTGCTATATTTTTAGTATATCCTAATAACTCTCTAATTCTCGGTGTTCCTTGTAATCCTGCAACACCTGAACCAGATTTATGGAAAGATGATAATGTCATTTGTGTTAATGGTTCACCCATTGATTGTGCACTAACAATTCCAACCATATCACCAGGTTGAATAAGTGTTTTATTAAACAGTTCTATAATTTCTTTTACAATTAAATCAAATTTTGTTTTATTTAATTCATATTCAATTATACATCTTTTTGGTGCTAAATATTCCATTAAAGCTAATCTAAATAAAAATTTATATTTAATTTCATTTTCTGCTTTCATTTTAGATTTTTCAGCACTCGAATAATATATTAATGGTGTATTTTTATGATCTAAAATATATTCAATTTGATCTAATACATATAATGGTGATAATTTTTCTTCATCCATATTATTTAAATTTTTAATATCATTTATAATTCTAGTATAATTTACTGGTTGAAAATACATTTCTTGTAAATTACTATAAATAGCTCTAGATTTTACTTGTAATTCTCTCATCATATCTCTTCTATCTTTTAAATCTTGATAAAAATCATTATTTTTTTGTATTAATAAATCTTTTTGATTAGTATTTATATTTTTATCACTAATTAATTTATTAATTTCTGATGTATTAAATTTATATTTATTCTCTAATTTTGTTTTTCCCATTGCTAAAACATGTAATGGGACTAATTTTTGCATAGTCTGATCTAATTGATTATCTCCATACATTATTTGTAAAATTATATTATTACTTGTTCTTATTGTTCCATCATACATTACCATAATATCCTCCATAGCTTTAATCATTTTTCTCTGTTGATATCCTGTCTCTGCTGTCTTTACAGCAGTATTAACAATACCTTCTCTCCCTGCTTGATGATAAAACCAAAATTCTGCTGGTTCTATACCATCATTATATGAATTTAAAATATAACCTCTTCCTTTTGGTGTATCGTCATTATAACAAAAATGTGGTAATGTTCGCCCATTTACTGATTTTGGAATTCTCTGATATTTTAACACATCCTGACCTTTACCACATAAAATAGCTCCTAAATTATTATCTGAACCTTTTGCATCTGAATCAACCATAACAAAAAAATTATTTGTCGAATCTAAATGTTTTCTTGCTAATTTACCAACATCTGGTTTAACTGTTTGTAATATAGATAATAAACTCTTTTCAAATGTATCTATATCTAATAAATCTGGATTATTTTCTATTTCTGTTAATAAATGTAAACTTTCTATATTCTTTTTTTCAATCATATCAACAATTTGTTTTTTAAATTCTACATCTGGAATAGAATCTTTATATCCAACAGTAAAGCCTTTATGTAATAAAAATGCTTCTGATAATCTTTGTGCATTATCAATAAAAGTTTTTGTTTTTTTTGGTCCATATCTATCCCAAATAAATGTAATTAATTTACCAGTTAATATTTTACCATCTATTTTACCTAATAATAATTCTCCATTATTAATATCTACTTTCTTTTCACCATCTTTATACTCTTGATAATTTATCATTTCTGGTATAATATACGAAAATAATTGATGAGTATTTATATTCTTTTTCTCAATTATAGTAGGATCAAAATCATATAATAACATACTCATATTCATAACTTCATGCCAATCCAAATCCGTCTTTTTCTCTGTTAATAAATATATTCCAGCTGGTGTATCTTGTTTAAATTGAATAATCGGCGTTGATGAACATGGATTAATAATTTGTTTCTTTACATCAGCTATTAATGCTAATTCCATTTGAGTTTGGATATTTTGCGGAATAAACATATTCATCTCATCCCCATCGAACGATTTAAAATCTAACTTTCATTAGACCACGGACTATACCTTATGCCAATTCAAGTTTGCTAAACCATCATTATTGACCCACTACCATCTAGTCTCTGAACCTTCTCCATATTCTGCATCTATTAATTGTAAAAATATCAAACGTAGGAGCTTGGCTGCTGATTGTCCAATCATAAACGTTTTAACTATACACCTGATCTTTCTCCAGGTCCATTAAATTATTTCTAATTTAACTTAGTAGTTTATGCTCTAAGGAGGTTCCAGCAATTTGGAAGTGTCGCTATTAAATTATTATGAATCTTAATTTTATTAATATTTATATTATTATATTTTATAAATTTTACAGCTTTTATATAGGCATTTTCAAGAGCAATTGTTTTTCCACCAAATACATATCTTTTTTTTTCATCCCATTTTTTAACTTCAGTATTAGTTATATATATTGATATTAATTTATAATCTTTTATCTTATGGATTTTTAATTCAACTAAAATAATTGTTCCAAATTCTTTTAATGGTTCTTTTTTTATATAATCAATAATATTACTTTCATTTATTAATTTTTTTGCATCAGTAATACATCTTTTATATGCATCTTCAAATGCTTCATGAATACCTCCATAACGTCTTCTTTGAAATTTATTGTTATTAAAATGTAAATACATATAAACTATTTTATTAATATTATTCTGTTTAATTTGTTTAACTACTATTTGTTTAATATCATCTTTTATTTCTTTAAATTTTGATTGATGAATTAAACTATGTTGTAATTTAATATTTATATCAGAATAATAATCTTTTAATAATTGTGAAGTTCTTTCTGTATTACAATTTTTATGAGGATTACCCAAAACAATATTTAAACCATTTGGATGAAGTGTATTAAATTTTTTAATATATGTCACTTCATATTCATCTAATTCATATGGAAAACAATATCTTATTAATTTGACACTAAAATTTAAGGGATTATATTTTCTAATTATTCTATCTACATGATATGTTGGGTTATAATTTGCTCCTACAATATGCTCTTTAAATCTACCTATATAATTAAAATATTTAAATTTTTTATTAATATGATCTATACGAAACATTTTAGTTTGACCTATATATTTATGTTCAGGATTTGGACCTGTAATTAAATATATAACGCCAATATTTAGATCCATATTAATAAAATCCATATTATTAAGTATAATACTGATTATAATTTAAATATATTATTAACAATTTTTTTAAAGCTGTATTATTTATATTATTATATTTAGATTCACAATATTTTAATAACTAGATAGTTATATATTGAGATTCATGATCTCAAGTCAAAGTTTACACTATTAATCCTATTAAGTACATTTGACAACTTAATAAGTAGCTATCTGTTGCTGACCTCTATTGGGGAAGTTGATCAGCGTTATACGGTTTTGTAACATTCACATTCATTCTAAATGTCATCAAATTATCATTCGGTATAACTTTAATAAAATGACACATCATAGAAGGACGATGTAATGATGGCTGTCTATTAAATAATACAGGATCACCATTTATTAAATGTCTTTCTACAATATCGCCATAATGTAATTTAATATCTTTCTTTCTATATCTTAAATCTATTGGAAATTTTTTTCCATTTGATAATGTTTTATTTGGCCATACATAATTCGCTCCTGGATATGTATCTCGACCATTTCTAACATATCTTGTCAATTTTTCTATATTAAATGATGTTACTGTTTCTGGAAATGTTAATGACATTGCAATCTTAATTGGAACACCCAACTCGTCTAAACCAATATTAGGATCTGATGAAATAACAGTACGAGCACAAAAATTAGTTCTTTTACCTTCTAAATTAGAGCGAATTCTACCATGCTTACCCTGTAATCTTTCACTAATAGATTTAATTGGTCTACCTCCCGATTTTTGTTCTGATTTTGGTAATTTCATAGATTCATTATTAAAATAGACTGCAGTATGATATTGTAAAAGTTGTAAATGATCAGTGATAATTTTAGTTTGTTCTCCAGATTCTTGTTTATCTTTTTCTTTCCTAATTCTTAAATTTTGTTTAATTATATCCGCTATTTTTTTTGTTAAATCATCTTCTGCAGAACCAGTAGTTAAATAATCCGCCTTTACTGATGGTCTAATTGCAATTGGTGGAATAACAAAATTTTTAATAATTAAATTTTCTGGTCTCATCTTTGTTGGATCTAGACCAAAAATTCTACAATCAGAATCAGAAATATTTCTTAATATATCATAAACAATATTTGGATATAATATTTCTTTTTGTTTTTTTTTTGCAAAATCTCCATCTAGTGTATCTGTTCCAATATTTTCTTCAATATTGGAATTTCCAATGGGATATTCAGCAATTAATTGAATTAAACCAGTTTCTTTTGTTTCTTTTTTAATTTTAGGAACAGGTGCATTACAATTTGGACAATATGTCATATTTGATGTTATTTTTCTTATATCATTATGTCTATTTTTATTAAATCTATTTTTTAAGATATTTTCAACATCTTCAATATCTGCATTTAGTAAAATTTTAGAACATTTTAAACAAACACATGATAATATATTCTTTGTGTGATCTAAAAATCCAAAATGAAATACTGGTTCTGCTAATTCTGTATGTCCACAATGACCAGGACATTCTGCTGAATTTAAACCACATGTATCACAATCACGATGTAAATCAGTTGTTCCTAATCTTGGATCAACAATACCATTTTTTATTGGTTCATTATTATCATAAGATTCAGGTAGATTTATACCAAATGGAACTTTATTTGCAATAGAGTATTTTTTAATCTCAATATTACCAAAAACTGTAAATTCGATATGTGAAATAGGTATAACTAACTCGGTATTGATTTCATTAGCCATTATATATAATATAGTAATATAATTTTAAATAATATATATTTATTTCAATTTTATTTAATTATTATAACAAAATAATTTTATCATGTTATTATATAATTTTTATAGTCGTTAAAAATATTATAAATTACTATACTATTATTATACACAACTCTTAATATAATTATATAAATATTATTATATTAAAAATTTATAAATATTCATTTATATCTATTAAAAATAAATTATCAATATCATTATATATTTTAAATTCTTTATTATTCTTATATATTATAATATTATATAATTCTATTTTCTCAAATAAATATATATCTTTTAATAAACAATTATCAGAATATTGTTTTAATTTTATTTTATCATCTAATTCTAATTTATAATTATTGACATAAATATCATATTTTATAAATAATGATCTTGGTTTATTTATATTTATATTAGTTTCTAAGTTCTTAATATTTTTTAATTTATCAAAAGTAGAATATATAATATAAAATTTATTATATGTTTTAGAAAAAATTTTATATAAATTAAAATTAAATTTCATATTAAAGGGAAAAAAATAAAGATATATATAATATATGTATGTCTGATTATATATTTTTTTTTTTTGATATAATTCAATAGATTTATAAGGAAATAAATATATATTTAATCTATTTATTAAAGAAAAAATATTTAATATCATAATAAATAATATTTTTATATAAAAATATCACTTTAAATATATTAATTATTATTATGATATATCTAAAACAATCAGTAATAAATAGTCTTTAGTATATTAAATTATAATAATTAAAAAAAAAACGATAAAGTATACATATTATATATATATTTTTAATATATTTAATATAACCAATTTTAATTAGTGTTCAATATAATTTTATCTATTATTATATTAGGGAAAGAATATTTATTTTTATAGATTATATAAATCTATAAAAATTATTATAAATTTAAAAGTTATTATTTATTTTAACAACAATGTTAATATGAAAAATAAAACATTTCAGAATTTTAAAAAATATATTTTACATATTGTAGAAAATAAATATAAAACAGTTAGAAAAAGAAAATATAGTTTTGACTATTATATTAAATGTTTTATTAAAATGCTATCTGATTATAATAATTGGGACATTTATAAAAAACTTTGTTTTTATAAATTAACTCCTACGGAGGACATTTATAAAAAACTTTGTTTTTATAAATTAACTCCTACGGAGGAAAATTTAAAATCAGACAATAATAAACCTTATCATTGGACATAAAAGAAAAAACTTTGTTTTTCTTTTATTAGCCCTTCGGGGAAAACTATTTATAATGAATATAATAAATGGTCTAAAGATGGAATTTTTG
>Ga0214921_10008264_pt1 | contig 13574 bp, 13 predicted proteins | sample LL1505_MetaG_FD_177992 | JGI IMG/M metagenome (GOLD analysis project Ga0214921, IMG submission 177992) | Freshwater microbial communities from Lake Lanier, Atlanta, Georgia, United States - LL-1505 | ecosystem: Environmental > Aquatic > Freshwater > Lake | place: USA: Georgia | collected... | reverse complement strand
AATTTATATTTAAATTAATAAATATAAATAATTGTGGAGACCAGGGGAATCGAACCCCTAACCCCCGCCTTGCAAAGGCGGTGCTCTACCAATTGAGCTAGGTCCCCGCGTTGTGTGCAGGGTGGGCCTATGTGGACTTGAACCACAGACCTCTTCCTTATCAGGGAAGCGCTCTAACCAGGCTGAGCTATAGGCCCATATTGCTGGTGAAGGCTACCTGAGGAAGTACTGCGCAACCAAAAGCGGTTCTTTATTACCTCTTCAATCTTCTAGACAGACGCTTAATCTAGATCATCAACTAAGCGAGTGACAGATACTACTGAGATTCCAGCATCTAGGTTTACCAGCCGCACACCCAAGGTGTCTCGGCCCGTCTCTCTAATCTGCGTTAGAGGTGTGCGCATAACTGTGCCAGCTGATGAGATCGCAAGGATCTCATCACTTTCTTGCACAATCATCGCGCCAACTAAAACGCCTCTGGAATCCTCATCAATCTTGGCAGCTTTAACACCAACGCCGCCTCTTCCTTGAGTTCGATACTCCTCAAGTTTTGTTCGCTTGGCATAACCACCATCAGTTGCAGTAAATACATAATTTTTATTATCACTACTAATTGCTGCCATTGCTAACAAGTTGTCACCTTTTCTAAACTTCATACCAATCACACCAGTTGCTCCTCTTCCCATTGGACGAAGGTTTTCATCATTAGCTGCAAACCGAAGTGACATTCCCATCTTTGAAACTAGTAACAACTCTTCCTTTTCACTTACCAATGTTGCAGATACCACTTCATCATTTGCTTTAAGTGAGACTGCAATTAAGCCACCACTTCTTGGTGAGTCATACTCAACCAATGGTGTCTTTTTAACAATGCCGGCCTTTGTTGCAATTACTAAATATGGCTGGGTTTTATAATCTGCAATTGCAATTACCTGCGCAATTACCTCATCTGGTTTAAATGCTAAAAGATTTGCAACATGCTGTCCTCTGGCATCACGTCCGGCATCAGGTAGTTCGTGAACCTTGGCACGGTATACCCGCCCTTTGTTGGTAAAGAAGAGTATCCAGTTGTGTGTACTTGCTGTGAAGAAATGTTCAACTACATCATCAGTCTTTAACGCTGCACCCTTTACACCTTTACCACCGCGCTTTTGTGCCCGGTAAGCATCCGCCTTTGTCCGCTTTGAGTATCCACCCTTTGTAATTGTTACCACTACATCTTGATCTGGGATTAAATCCTCAACTGATAGATCAGTGTCTCCAGCAATTATTTGGGTACGCCGCTCGTTTCCATACTTGCTACCCACTTCAGTTAGCTCAGTTTTGATTATGGTGCGCTGTTTTTCTGGGCTAGCTAAGATGATATTTAACTCTTTGATATCAGCCATTAACTCATCATGCTCATCAATAATCTTCTGTCGCTCAAGGGCTGCAATTCTGCGCAGCTGCATATCTAAGATTGCATTTGCTTGTAATTCATCAACATCAAGTAATTTCATTAAGCCAGTTCTTGCCTCTTCTGGTGTTTTGCTTGCTCTAATTAATGCAATTACTGCGTCCAGCGCATCTAGTGCTTTTAGATAACCTTTTAATATGTGAGCGCGTTTTTCGCGCTCTAATAACCGGTACTTACTTCGTCTAACAATTACCTCAACTTGGTGCTCGATGTAGTAACGAATAAATTCATCTAACCGAAGTGTTCTAGGCACTCCATCTACTAATGCCAACATGTTGGCGCCAAATGAATCTTGTAGTTGGGTATGTTTGTAAAGATTGTTTAAAACCACCTTTGCAACTGCATCATTTCTTAACACAATCACAAGTCTTTGGCCCAACCGCTCATTGCCTTCATCCCTTACATCTGCGATTCCTTTAATTCGGCCATCTTTAACTAGCTCGGCAATTTTTAATGCTAGATTATCTGGGTTCACTTGATAAGGAAGTTCAGTAACAACTAAGCAGGTTCGCTTATTAATCTCTTCCACCTCAACTACTGCTCGCATAATTACTGAGCCGCGGCCAGTTTTATAAGCATCATCTATTCCACCCCTGCCAACAATTAATGATTTGGTTGGAAAATCTGGTCCTTTAACAATTGTCATTAACTTTGCCAGAAGTTGTTCTGATGGTATATCTGGATTTTCTAATGCGAAACAAGTTGCTTCAATTACTTCATTTAAATTGTGTGGTGGGATATTTGTTGCCATACCAACTGCAATACCGGCAGAACCATTAACTAATAGGTTTGGAAATCTAGAAGGTAGAACGGTTGGCTCTTGTGATCTGCCATCATAGTTGGCAATGAAATCAACTGTGTTTTCATCAATATCTCGCATCATCTCCATTGCAAGAGGTGCAAGGCGGGCTTCGGTGTAACGCATAGCTGCAGCTGGATCATTACCAGGAGAGCCAAAGTTTCCGTTTCCATCAATTAATGGATAACGAAGTGACCAGAATTGAGCTAAGCGGACTACGGCGTCATAAATTGCGGTGTCACCATGTGGGTGGTAATTACCCATTACATCTCCAACAATTCGAGATGATTTGTAGTAACCCTTATCTGGCCGGTAACCAGCGTCATACATTGCGTATAAAACTCGGCGATGCACTGGTTTTAAACCATCTCTAATATCTGGAAGTGCGCGACCAACAATTACACTCATTGCGTAATCTAGATATGACCTAGCCATCTCAACTTGAAGATCAACAGATTCTTGGCGATCGCGCCCGTGCTCACCCTCATTGTCAGTAAATGTTTTATCCATAATTTTCTTCTCTTAGATATCCAAGAATCTAACGTCTTTAGCATTGCGCTGAATAAATGATCTGCGTAATTCAACATCTTCACCCATTAACACCGAAAACAAATCATCAGCTGCAGCTGCATCTTCAAGAGTTACTTTAATTAAAACTCTAGTTGCTGGATCCATTGTGGTATCCCACAACTCTTTTGCTGGCATCTCACCTAATCCTTTAAAGCGTTGAATACCATCCTCTTTTGGTAGACGCTTGCCGTTATCTAATCCCATTTGAATAAAGCCATCGCGCTCTCTATCGCTAAACGCATATTGAACCGGCTCTTTGCCACCCCATTTTAATTTATATAGTGGTGGTTGAGCTAGGTAAACAAAACCATTTTCAATTAAAGGTTTCATAAATCTAAATAATAAAGTTAGCAAAAGTGTTCTAATGTGTTGGCCGTCAACATCAGCATCTGCCATCAAAATAATTTTGTGGTATCTAAGTTTTGCTAAATCAAAATCATCGTGGATGCCGGTGCCAAGCGCAGTAATTAATGCCTGCACCTCATTGTTTTGTAATACTCGATCAATTCTTGCTTTTTCAACATTTAAAATCTTTCCGCGGATTGGTAGTACTGCTTGATATCTAGAGTCACGTCCGCCCTTTGTTGAACCACCAGCAGAATCTCCTTCAACAATATAAAGCTCACACTTTTCTGGCTCAGTCCACTGACAATCTGCCAACTTTCCTGGCATGCCACGTCCCTCTAATAAACCTTTACGATTTCGCGATAAATCTCTTGCTTTCCGCGCTGCGACTCGGGCTGCGGCGGCATCAATTGATTTTCTAACAATATCTTTTCCTTCACTTGGATTTTTTTCAAACCAAGAGGTTAAGTGATCATTCATAGCCTTTTGGGTAAATGATTTAGCTTCAGTATTTCCAAGTTTGGTTTTTGTTTGTCCTTCAAATTGTGGCTCACCAATTTTGATAGATACAATCGCGGTTAAGCCCTCACGAACGTCATCACCGGTTAGGCGATCCTCTTTCTTTCTAATATATCCCCACTCTTCGCCAAACTTATTAACAATTGAAGTTAGTGCAGTTCTAAAACCCTCTTCATGGGTGCCACCTTCTTGAGTGTTAATTGTGTTAGCAAATGTGTAAACAGATTCAGAAAAACCAGTGTTCCACTGCATTGCTACCTCAAGTGCCATTTTGTTTTTACTATCTTCACCCTCAAAAGAAATAATTGATTTATGGGTTTCACCCTTTGATAAATTTAAATGTTTAACAAAATCAATAATTCCACCGGCATACTCATACCTAACATGTAATGGATTTCCTTTTTCATCCACGTGTCCTGCTCGATCATCGGTTAAAGTTAAAATTAAACCTTTATTTAAAAATGCCATTTCCCGAAAACGAGCAGATAAGGTTTCAAATGAGAAATCAGTAGTTTCAAAAATTTCTTTAGATGGCCAAAAGATAACTGTAGTTCCAGAGTCATCGGTGGCACTACCTTTTTTAAGAGGTGTGGTTGGAACACCTAATTTATAACTTTGACTCCAATTAAATCCATCTCGTTTAACCTCAACTGATAGATCAGTACTTAATGCGTTAACAACTGAGATACCAACACCATGTAGGCCACCTGAAACCGAGTAACCACCATCGCCAAATTTTCCACCGGCGTGCAACACTGTAAGGACAACTTCAAGAGCTGGTTTTTTCTCAACTGGATGAATATCAACTGGGATTCCTCGACCGTTATCAATTACTTTTACTGAACCATCTTTTTGTAAAATAACATTTATGTCGGTGCAATAACCTGCCAGCGCCTCATCAACTGAGTTATCTACTACTTCATAAACTAAATGGTGTAATCCCCGTTCACCAGTTGAGCCGATATACATGCCTGGTCTTTTTCTAACCGCATCTAATCCTTCAAGTACGGTGATATTTGATGCGTTATAACCTTTATGCTCTTTTTTTGATTTAGCTTGTTCTGTACTGCTTTTGGTCGGCACCATCTACCTCCAAACTCTCTTATAGGCGATCCTGGCCGTTTTTTGCTCGGCACATGCAGTAATCCTATCGGTGAATGGCTTTTAGAATTACTCTAAAAAGGGTTTTGTGGTGTAAATCAGGGGGTTTTACGGAAGTTTTGTAGGTGGTTACTAGCCGTAGGTATCTCTAGGCCCTTTAGCTCCTCTAATTGAGCGCAGCCCCTTCTTCCAATTTGGTGCATTTGGACCAATCACATTTAACTCTTCAACTAAGGCACCCGGCGCTGAGTTTGAAATTGTAGTGAGTAATTCATTTTGCATAAGCCGCATCTGTGTTGCCCAAGCAGATGATGAAGATTGAATTGTTAACCTGCCATCAACTAATGAAATTGGTGTGGTGTGCTCTGATATCTCGTCCCCTACTATTTGCCGCCAATCACTAAATAAATTTCCTTCAGCCAAACCCTTACCCCAATTACGTCCTGAGATTACTTCAGATAAAACACTCTCTAAAGATTGTGGGTCACCAATTTTCTGACGCACCTCACTTGACCCCTCACCGCTTCGATTTTTTCTAAAACCTGAACGGTAAAACTTATATAGCTCTTTTGCTAAATCATTTTTCATATTTTGCTAACCGATCCATTTTTAACTAAATACTTATCTCCAGTTAATGAAGCTGGTAGATCACTTTCAACCGCCACGGTAATTAATGTCTGCTCGGCGCTTTGCGCAATCTGAGCAAGCTTTTCTCGTCTGTCTTCATCTAGCTCAGAAAAAACATCATCTAAAATTAAAATGGGTGATAAGCCATCTGATTTTAATAAATTATAGGTTGCAAGTTTTAATGAGAGTGCGATTGACCAGGACTCGCCATGGCTAGCATAACCTTTAACTAAATGATCCCCTAACATTAAAGTTAAATCGTCGCGGTGTGGGCCGCATAGTGTTAATCCGCGATCAATTTCAGCTCCCCGGTTATTAATTAACTTATCCATAATTTTTATAGTGTTCTCTTTATCATCAGTTGATGGATTTTCAATAGATGATTTATATATTATTTCAGCAGGTTTTGTATCTGAGATCTCTTTATAGGTTTGATTAAATAGTGGTTTTAATTCAACTAGGGCTGCCATACGTAGCGCTATCAATTGTCCGCCAAAATCTGCTGCCTGTTTATCCCATGGTGCTAACGCATCATTTGAAGCCCGGGTTTTAAGTAGTGAGTTTCGTTGTTTAACAGCTCGCTCATAATCTGTAATCACACCTGCAATCCGGGGTGATCTTAAGGTTAGTAATTGATCAATAAATCTTCGTCGCTCACTTGGATCTCCTCTGACAATATCTAAATCCTCTGGTGAGAAATAAATTGTCTGCACAATGCCAAAGATTTCTTTTTGGCTGCGGACTGGATTTTGATTTACTTTCGCCCGATTTGCTTTCTCGCCATTAATTTCTAACTCAACTAAAATCTCTCGCTCTGGGTATTTAACTTTAGCCCGAATATAAGCTGATTGATTTCCTAGCTTAATTAATGGGGTATTGCCGCTTGCGCGGTGTGAGTTTAAGAAGGTTAGATAAAGAATGGATTCGGCAATATTTGTCTTACCCTCACCGTTTTTGCCGACAAAGATTGAAACCCCGCTATTTAATTGAAGATCTAAGGTGGTGTAGGAGCGGTAGTTGGTGAGGTTTAAATGGGTGATTAACACTTAAATTAAATTTTTATAATTATGAGGAGTAACGCATTGGCATTAGCAAATATTTATAATTTGTAATTGGTGCACTGCCTGCCTCAGTTTGCCCAGTTAATACCGCAGGTTTATTAGCTCCAGTAAATGCAATGTGAACAAAATCGGTATTAATTGCGGTTAAGCCATCGGTTAGAAATGTTGGGTTAAAGGCAATGTTTATATCCTCACCTTTGTAATTAATGTCTAGTTTCTCACTAGCTTGTGCTTCGTCCCCCGTACCGGCCTCTAATTGCAGGGAGTTGTTTGAAAAATTAAGACGTAGTGGCACGGTTTTATCTGTTACTAATGCAACCCGGCGAACTGAATCAAGCAGGGGTGCAACCTCAATGATTGCATCCGCAGTTGATTCACTTGGTAGTAAGTGTCTAAAGGGTGGGAAGGAGCCATCTAAAACCCGTGATGTCATAGTTTTTCCTTCAGATATAAACCCAACTAATTTTTCATTTGTGTTTGCTGGTGCCAACGCTATTGTTACTTGGGTTGTACCTATTAAAGATTTTGCAGCGTCGGCTAATGTGCGAGCGCGAAGTAGTGATGTGGTTTCAATGTTTGCATCCTGTGCGCTCCATGTTAGTTCGCGAACCGCTAGTCGGTATCGATCTGTAGCGGCTAAGGTGATTTGATTTTTATTTATCTCAACAAAAACACCGGTTAATGTTGGTAGTGAATCATCTTTACCAGCGGCAATAGCTACTTGGTTAACTGCAGTTGCAAAAAGATCTGAGTTTAAACTTCCAGATGCACTTGGTAATTCTGGCAGGGTTGGATACTCAACAAGGGGTAAGGTTGGCAAAGTAAATTTTGCACTGCCTGCTGTTACTAAAACCCTACTTCCTTCTAAATTAAAAGTGATTGGTTTTGCAGGAAGTGATCGTGAGATCTCAGCTAGTAATTTTCCAGGAACTAAAACTTTTCCTTTTTGGGAAATGTCTGCTTTAAATTTTGCTTTAGCTGATGTTTCTAAATCAGAGCCAGATAGTGTGATCTCATCCGCTACATCAATAACAATTCCTAATAGCGCGGTGGTGATTGGCCGGTTTGAGATCGACTTTGAAACCCAGTTGACTGCGTCAACTAAGGAATCTCTTTCAACTGCAAACTTCATCTGCTCACCGTTTCTTAAATCTTTATCCTTCAAATCTTAACTACTTACAGTTTTAACCAACAGTTCGTATCCATCCACCCTTTATCTCTTTATATAGTGGTTAGTAGTAACCAGAGAAGAAAATGTGGAAAAAAGGTAAAACCGCAGGTCACACCCTTCTAAGTTACCCCCAAAATCTGTGGGTAGGTTGTGGGGAAGGTGTTTAAAACCAGCGTGAAAACCAGTTATAAACAACCATATCCACACTTATCCACACCTTATCCCCATGCTGGGGGTAGAGATTATGGAGAACTTTTCGATATTTAGTTGGAAAAACCCTTACTTTTTGGCTTGCTGCTTGATCCGGTTAGTTAACTCAGTTACCTGGTTATAGATCGAACGGCGCTCTGCCATTAATTGGCGGATCTTGCGGTCAGCATGCATCACAGTGGTGTGATCTCTTCCCCCAAAAGCTTGACCAATTTTAGGAAGGGAGAGCTCAGTCATCTCCCGGCACAAGTACATCGCAATCTGGCGGGCATTTACCAACACCCGAGATCTAGAGGTGCCGCAAAGATCATCGATAGAGAGTGAGAAGTAGGAGGCGGTCTGAGCCATAATCACAGGCCCAGTTATTTCAGGTCCACCCTCTTCCGGAATTAAATCCTTAAGCACAATTTCAGCAAGTGATAAATCAACACCTTGTCGATTTAAAGAGGCAAATGCAGTCACGCGAATTAATGCACCCTCTAACTCACGAATATTTGTGGAGATCTTGCTAGCAATATATTCAAGAACATCATCAGGTGCGTTTAATTTATCCTGTGCAGCTTTTTTACGAAGAATTGCAATTCTAGTTTCAAGCTCTGGTGGTTGAATATCAGTAATTAAACCCCACTCAAATCGGGAGCGAAGGCGATCTTCCAAAGTTGTTAATTGTTTTGGTGGGCGATCACTAGAGATCACAATCTGCTTATTAGCATTATATAAAGTGTTAAAGGTATGGAAGAACTCCTCCTGAGTTCGCTCCTTGTTTTCTAAGAACTGAATATCATCAACTAATAAAATATCTAGATCGCGGTAGCGCTTTTGAAAGACTGAAGCTTTATCATCACGGATTGAGTTAATAAAGTCATTAGTAAACTCCTCAGAGGATACATAGCGAACCCGGGTTGAGCCATACAACTCTTTGGCATAAGCACCAATAGCGTGTAATAAGTGGGTTTTACCAAGACCTGAATCACCGTAGATAAAGAGCGGGTTATAAGCCTTTGCCGGGGCCTCAGCAACTGCAACCGCAGCTGCGTGAGCAAAGCGATTTGAGGCACCAATTACAAATGTTTCAAAAATATACCGCGGGTTTAACTGCGCACTTTCATTATTTGTAAGGGAGGTTGAGTTTCTACCAGTGCCACCTTTAACCTCAATTGGGCTTTCAGTGAAATTTTTAACCTGATCACTAGATGAATCTTCATAAGTATCATTTTTTGAATCAGTGGTAACAGTTACTGCAATATTTATTTTTTCACCAAACTGATTAGTAAGCTCTTCAGTAAGAATTGCACGGAGGCGAGTCTCTAAAACATCCTTTGTAAAAAGATCTGGAGCTGATAAAAGTAGGTTTGATCCCTCATCGCCTTCACCAGGTAGTAAACCAAGTGGTTTTGTTCTAACTAAAAAAGCACTGTATTGCGGAGTTGAGACGGACGAGACCACCTGATCCCATAGTTTTTGCAGATCTACCTGCGCAAGAGTTGCCATTTAAAACACCCATATTCTGGCTTTTAGCCCCTAAAAAGTTACCCACAAAGTTATCCACAGGCTGTGGTGTAAACCTGTGCTTTAACTTCAATTTCTAGCCATAGAGGGGGAAATCTGTGGATAGAGGGCGAACATAGGGGGTACCTCTCAGGAATGCAAGTGGTTATCCACATTAATCCAGGGCCAGATAAGCCAAATCGGGTGGTTTGACCCATCTTGTCCCCAACCCCTACCCTTACCACCCATACCGCTGTGACCCAATAAACGGGAGTAGTTCTAATTTAGGAGATATTTATGAAGCGCACCTTCCAGCCCAACGTTCGCAAGCGGGCTAAAAAACATGGTTTCCGTGCTCGCATGGCCACAAGAAGTGGACGAGGTGTTTTATCAGCTCGTCGCGCTAAAGGCCGCGCCAAAATCTCTGCTTAATTAAAAACACCAAACGTGTTACCTAAATCCAACCGCCTGCGGGTGGGATCAGATTTTAATCGCATCACAAAAACTGGCGTGAGAATTAATAGTGAGAATCTTGTTATCTATGCAGCCCTTGCAGGTAGCGATCAACCACAAATCGGATTTATCGTTAATAAATCAGTCGGTGGATCTGTGACTAGACATTTAGTTACCAGAAAGCTCCGCCATAACTTTGCTGCCCATATTAAATCCCTACCAAGCAAATCTATGTTGGTGGTTAGAGTATTAAAACAACAAGCCGATTACACAAATGAGGTTGCCGTCAGTATCGAAAAAACTATCGCAAAGCTTTCTAACAAAAAGGCGGATGCGTGAGAAAAATATTTGTCTTTGCAATTAAAGGTTATCAAAAACTTCTCTCTCCTTATTTTGCGCCCCGTTGTAAGTACTACCCATCATGTTCAACCTATGCCGAACTTGCCATAACTGAATTTGGTATTAAAGGATTATTTATGGCCACATGGCGATTGATTAAATGTAACCCCTTTTCTCATGGCGGGGTGGATTACCCATCAAAGAACTCTGTAGCAACAGTTAAAGAGAGGCAATTAATCTGATGGGCGCTATTTTAAACCCCCTATATACGGCTGTTTCTTGGGTAATTATTACCTTCCACGATTTATTAAGTTTTACCAACAACGAAGATTTGCAATGGTCGGTTGGAATTATCGCACTAGTTATTTTAATCCGAATTATTTTAATTCCATTATTTGTAAAGCAGATTAAATCCCAGCGCGCACTCACTGCCCTACAACCTCATATGAAGGTGATTCAAAAGAAGTATAAAGATGATCGGCAGAAGCAATCAGAGGAGATGATGAAGCTCTATAAAGAGCACAAAACAAATCCCTTTGCCTCCTGTTTTCCAATCCTGGCCCAAGCCCCAATCTTCTTTGCCCTTTTCACAGTGTTAAACGGAATTAGCCAAAACAAGCCACATGGTTTATTAAAGGGCGAGTATTTAATATCAGCTCAGCAAGCACATTTTTTTGGCGCCCCACTATCTGGCACATTCTTAGGATCAACTGATGGTGGAACTAAGTTAATTGCAGTTGCCTTAATTATTTTTATGTCCGCCACCACCTTCACCACCCAACGACAGTTGATGGTTAAAGGAATGCCAAAGATGGACTCATCAAATAATATGATGTTACAACAGCAAAAAATTATGCTTTATTTATTCCCAATTATTTTTGCAGTAACCGGTGTTAACTTTCCAATTGGAGTTTTAATTTACTGGTCAACTACAAACCTTTGGACCTGGGGCCAGCAATATTATGTAATTAAAAGAAATCCAACACCGGGCTCTCCTGCCTATGAAGAGTTACAAAAGAAAAAAGCTGATAAAGGATTACTTGATGAAAAAAGTAATGATGAGGGCGGAACAACAATTACTGAAAACCCAACCGATACCGGTGGGCAGCGAAAGCAACCAAAACGAAAAAAGAAAAAGCGTTAAGAAAACCATAACAAAGTAGTACAAAAACTATCAAAGTAGTATAAATACCATCTGGGAGGAAAAATGAGTGAAGTAAAGAGTGAAAAGGCTGTTGAGAAGAAGAGCTTGATCGCCCAATTAGAGGAAGAGGGAGATGTAGCCGCTGATTACCTAGAGGGCTTACTAGATATTGCCGACCTTGATGGTGATATCGATATTGATGTTGAAAATGACCGGGCAGCTCTTTCAATCGCTGGGGGCAAGTTAAGCCACCTAGTTGGCGGCCGTGGTGAGGTTCTAGATTCACTTCAAGAGCTAACCCGCCTTGCAGTTCAAACCTCACTAGGTGAGCGCAGCCGGTTAATGCTTGATATCGACAACTTCAGGGCTGATAAAAAGAGTGAGTTAGCCCAATTGGCAAAGGAGACCGCTGAAGAGGTTAAATCAACTGGTGAGTCAATAAAACTTCGACCAATGAACGCCTTTGAACGCAAGGTTGTCCATGACACCATCCAAGAGATTGGCCTAACTAGTGAATCTGAGGGTGAAGACCCAGATCGCTGCGTGGTAGTACTTCCTGCCTAAGGTTTCACGTGAAACCAAGCTCTGAACTTCTGGCCTACTTCAAAGAGGGTGCGGATCAGATCCAAGCCTTTGCCCAAATTCTCACCACCCGCGGGATCGAGCGAGGATTAATCGGCCCCAAAGAGGGGGATCGGATCTGGGAGCGGCATATTGCCAACTCAATCCCAGTTACCACCCTTATCCCACAGGGAGTCCGGGTAGTAGATATTGGATCTGGAGCAGGTCTTCCAGGAATTGTGATCGCCCTAGCCCGGCCTGATCTAAAAATGACCCTAGTTGAGCCCCTGCAGCGAAGAGTTGATTTCTTAACTGAGGTGGTCGCCGAACTTAACCTGCCGATTGAGGTAATTAGGGGCAGAGCCGAAGTAGTAAAAAAGCAGTTTGAGGTAGTAACCGCCAGAGCGGTTGCCCCCCTTGAAAAACTAATTCAAATCTCCTGGCACATGATTCCAAAGGGTGGGGCGCTTTTAGCAATCAAAGGGGAGTCTGCCGCAACTGAGTTAACTGCCACCAAGCTTAAAAAGGGCTCATCTGCCCAATTACATGAGATATCACTACCCAATCTGCCCGTGGCTAGGGTGGTTGAGGTGAGGAAAGGTGTTTAACTTCCGCCCATGAGGGCAGATGATGTTTCACATGAAACCAACAACCAAACTGGTGCTGGCTTAAAACCAGTTATCGGGGTCAGGCGTTTAAAGGAGCCAATGGTTGCCCCACTTAAGACTCGGATCTTCACCATCGCCAACCAAAAAGGCGGGGTAGGTAAAACCACAACCGCGGTTAATTTAGCCGCCGCCCTTTCTATGGGGGGCTTAAAGGTTTTAGTAATTGATTTAGATCCACAAGGTAATGCCTCAACCGCATTTGGAATTGATCGAGTAAATACTGCCGGAATTTATGATGTTTTAATTAATGATCTACCAATGGCAAATGCTGCTGTAAAGGTGGCGCACTTTCCCCACCTTGAAGCAGTTGCTGCAAACTCAGATTTAGCCGGGGCTGAAATTCAGTTAGTACCAGCAGTTGCCCGTGAGTTTAGATTACAAGCTGCTCTTCAAACATTTTTATTAGCTAAACAAAATGCCGGCCAAAGATTTGATTATGTTTTTATTGATTGCCCGCCAAGTCTTGGCTTACTAACTATTAACGCACTAGCAGCAGCTGATGAAGTATTAGTACCAATTCAATGCGAGTACTACTCACTTGAGGGCTTGTCATTATTACTTGAAACATTAAGGGAAGTACAGAAGAGATTAAATCCAAAAATAACCTTAACCACAATTGTCTTAACAATGTTTGATAGCAGAACCAGACTTGCAAATGATGTTGCAGATAATGTTAAAAAACATTTTCCAAATGAATTAATTAATATTCCAATTCCAAGAGCGGTTAGAGTTTCAGAGGCTCCTTCTTATGGCCAAACCGTAATGACATATGACGCATCATCACCGGGTGCGATTGCATATATGTCAGTAGCACGTGAGATTGCAAACCGTGGTGGTGCACCAATTAATATTAAAAATGAAAGTGCGTAATTAAATGAGCGCTCGCAAAGGTGGTTTAGGTAGAGGATTAGACGCTTTAATTCCAACCTCAATTATTCCAACTGAGATTAAAACTCAAACTGGTGTAATTGCAGCAGATCGAGATGAAATTGATGTTAATAACATTAGCGCTAATCCAAAACAGCCAAGAACTGTATTTGATGAGGATCAATTAACAGAGCT
>Ga0214921_10008263_pt1 | contig 13575 bp, 9 predicted proteins | sample LL1505_MetaG_FD_177992 | JGI IMG/M metagenome (GOLD analysis project Ga0214921, IMG submission 177992) | Freshwater microbial communities from Lake Lanier, Atlanta, Georgia, United States - LL-1505 | ecosystem: Environmental > Aquatic > Freshwater > Lake | place: USA: Georgia | collected 2015-05-28 | reverse complement strand
ACCGAGAACCGCAAGGTCTGGGTGTTTTGTGGCGACGGCGAAATGGACGAGGTGGAATCGCTGGGCGCCATTGGCCTGGCCGCCCGCGAAAACCTGGACAACCTGATCTTTGTCATCAACTGCAACCTGCAGCGGCTGGACGGCCCGGTACGCGGCAACGGCAAGATCATTCAGGAGCTAGAAGGCGAGTTCCGCGGCGCTGGCTGGAACGTGATCAAGCTGCTGTGGGGCAGCGACTGGGACCCGCTGTTGGCGCGCGACAAGGACGGCGCTCTGCGCAAACTGATGATGGACACCTTGGACGGCGATTACCAGGCCTTCAAGGCCAATGACGGCGCCTATGTGCGCAAGCATTTCTTCGGCCGCGACCCCAAGACGCTGGAGATGGTCGCCCGCATGAGCGACGAAGACATTTTTGCCCTGCGCCGGGGCGGCCATGACCCGCAAAAAGTCTACGCGGCTTACGCTGCGGCGGTGAAGCACACCGGCCAGCCCACCGTGCTGCTGATCAAAACCGTCAAGGGTTTTGGCATGGGCAAGAGCGGGGAGGGCAAGAACAATGTGCACCAAACCAAGAAGCTGACCGACGAAGACATCAAGATCTTCCGCGACCGCTTCAACATCCCGGTGCCCGACAGTCAGATTGCCGACATCCCCTTTTACAAACCGGCCGACGACACGCCCGAGATGAAGTACCTGCACGAGCGTCGCCAGGCCCTGGGCGGCTACCTGCCGCACCGCCGCGTCAAGGCCGACGAGCAGTTCACCGTGCCTTCGCTCGATGTCTTCAAGTCCGTGATGGAAGCCACACCGGAAGGGCGTGAAATCTCGACCACCCAGGCCTATGTGCGGTTTTTGACGACGCTGCTGCGCGACCAGGCCCTGGGCCCCCGCGTCGTGCCTATTTTGGTCGACGAGGCACGCACTTTTGGCATGGAAGGCCTGTTCCGGCAGATCGGCATTTACAACCCGGCTGGCCAACAGTACACCCCGGTCGACAAAGACCAGGTGATGTACTACAAGGAAGACAAGGCTGGCCAAATTCTGCAGGAAGGCATCAACGAGGCCGGCGGCATGAGCAGCTGGATTGCGGCGGCCACCAGCTACTCCACCAGCAACCGCATCATGGTGCCGTTTTACGTGTACTACTCAATGTTCGGCTTCCAGCGCATTGGCGATCTGGCCTGGGCGGCTGGCGACATGCAGGCACGCGGTTTTCTGCTGGGCGGTACGTCTGGGCGCACCACGCTGAACGGCGAGGGCCTGCAGCACGAGGACGGCCACAGCCACATCATGGCCGGCACCATCCCCAACTGCATCAGCTATGACCCGACCTTTGCCCATGAGGTGGGCGTGATCCTGCACCATGGCTTGAAGCGCATGGTGGAAAAGCAGGACAACGTTTTTTATTACCTGACCCTCCTCAATGAGAATTACGCCATGCCCGGCCTGACCGCCGGCACCGAAGACCACATCATCAAGGGCATGTACCTGTGCAAAGAGGGTAAAAAGCTCACGCCACGCGTGCAATTGCTGGGCTCGGGCACCATCCTGCGCGAAGCCATCGCCGCGCAGGAATTGCTGGAATCCGATTGGGGCGTGGCGGCCAACGTCTGGAGCTGCCCCAGCTTCAACGAGCTCACCCGCGACGGTCAGGACGCCGAGCGGTACAACCTGCTGCACCCGCTGGAGACGCCGCGCGTGCCTTTCGTCGGTCAGCAACTGGAGAAGCACACCGGCCCGGTGGTGGCCTCGACCGACTACATGAAGGCTTATGCCGAGCAGATTCGGCCCTTCATCCCAAAAAACAGTGATGGTTCGGGCCGCACCTACAAGGTGCTGGGCACCGACGGCTTTGGCCGAAGTGATTTCCGCAGCAAGCTGCGCGAGCACTTCGAAGTAAATCGCCACTACATCGTGGTCGCCGCGCTCAAGGCGCTGAGCGAAGAGGGCACGGTGCCGGTGGCCCGGGTGGCCGAGGCCATTGCCAAATATGGCATTCAGGCCGACAAGATCAACCCGCTGTACGCCTGAGCCGGCCCCCTAGAAAGACAGGAGACTGACGTGTCTGTTATTGAAATCAAAGTGCCCGATATCGGTGATTTCGCCGAAGTCACCGTGATCGAACTCATCGTCAAACCCGGCGACAGCGTGCGGGCCGAGCAAAGCCTGATCACCGTGGAGTCCGACAAGGCCTCGATGGAAATCCCCTCTAGCCATGCCGGGGTGGTGAAAGAGCTCAAAGTTCAACTCGGCGACAAGGTCAAGGAGGGCTCACTGGTGCTGCTGCTTGAAGTGGCTGGCGCCACTGCCACCCCGGCGCCCACACCCCCTTCTGAGCCAAAACCGGCGCCAGCACTTGCCCCACCTGCCTCTACAGCTACAGTTTCTGTAGCGCCAGTTGTGCAAATCCCCGTGGCAGCGCCCGTGGTGGTGCTGGAGACAGCCGCGCCTGCTGCCCACACCCCCGGCGGCGCGCCGGTCGGGCTGCCGCACGCCTCGCCGTCGGTACGCAAGTTTGCCCGCGAGCTGGGCGTGCCCCTGGCCGAAGTCAAGGGCAGCGGCCCCAAAGGCCGCATCACCGAGGCCGACGTCCAAGCCTTCACCCAGGCGGTGATGAGCGGCGCGGTGCAAACGGCCGCCATCGCGGCCCAGGCCAAACCGGCCGCTGCTGCCGCTGCCAACGACGGCGCTGGCCTGGGCTTGATCCCTTGGCCCAAGGTGGACTTTGCCAAGTTCGGACCCATCGAGCGCAAGGAGATGAGCCGCATCAAGAAGATCAGCGGTGCCAACCTGTTGCGCAACGCCGTGATGATCCCGGCCGTGACCAACCACGACGACGCCGACATCACCGACCTGGAGGCCTTCCGTGTGGCCACCAACCTGGAGAACGAAAAAGCGGCAAAAACTGGAAATAGCGTAAGCGTCAAGGTCACCATGCTGGCCTTCCTGATCAAGGCCTGCGTCGCGGCACTCAAAAAGTACCCCGAGTTCAACAGCAGCCTGGATGGTGATGCCCTGATCTACAAGCAGTACTACCACATCGGTTTTGCCGCTGACACGCCCAACGGCCTGATGGTGCCGGTGGTCAAGGACGCCGACCAGAAAGGCATCCTGCAGATCAGCCAAGAGATGAGCGAACTGGCCAAAAAGGCGCGAGACGGCAAGCTGAGCCCGGCCGAGATGTCGGGCGCCAGTTTCACCATCTCGTCCTTGGGCGGCATTGGTGGGCGCTATTTCACGCCCATCATCAACGCGCCAGAAGTGGCGATTTTGGGTGTGTGCAAGAGCGCCGTGGCGCCGGTGTGGGACGGCAAGGCCTTCCAGCCGCGCCTGATGCTGCCGCTGTCGCTCACCTGGGACCACCGTGTGATCGACGGCGCTGCTGCGGCCCGTTTTAACGTTTATCTGGGGCAGATTTTGGGCGATTTCCGCCGGGTCTTGCTTTGATTTTTTTGCTGGCGGCAGCGTGTGGGGCATGGCCCCCCGCCTCATGCTGTCAAAGGCCCAGAAATCGGCGGGGGCCCATGCCCCACACGCTGCGGCGGGCCGGTTAGCGCGGCAATGCGAGATGAATAATTGTTCTGAATGGAATCCACCATGGCAATCGTAGACATCAAGGTTCCTGACATTGGCGATTTCGCCGAGGTCACCGTTATTGAGCTGCTAGTCAAGGCCGGCGACACCATCAAGGCTGAGCAAAGCTTGATCACGGTGGAAAGCGACAAGGCCTCCATGGAAATCCCGGCCAGCCAGGGCGGGGTGGTGAAAGAGCTCAAGGTCAAGCTGGGCGACAAGGTCAAGCAAGGCTCGTTGGTGCTCTTGCTGGAAGCCGCAGGCACCACCGCAGCCGGCCCGCAGGTTTCAGAGCCAAAACCGGCTGTAGACCCTGTGGCTGTAGCAGTGAGTGCTACACAAAGCGTAGCGGTGACAGTTTCGGCCCCGGCGCCCGCTGCTGCCAGATTTGCCGGCGCGGCGGATCTGGATTGCGACCTGCTGGTGCTGGGGGCCGGCCCCGGCGGCTACAGCGCCGCCTTTCGCGCCGCTGATCTGGGCCTCAAAGTCATTTTGGTGGAGCGCTACGCCAGCCTGGGCGGCGTCTGCCTGAATGTGGGTTGCATCCCGTCCAAGGCGCTGCTGCATGTGGCAGCCGTCATGGACGAGGTGAGCCACATGGCCGACCTGGGCGTGGACTTTGGTGCGCCGGTGGTCAACATCGACAAGCTGCGCGGCCACAAGGACAAGGTCATTGGCAAGCTCACCGGCGGGCTGGCCGCCATGGCCAAGATGCGCAAGGTGACGGTTGTGCGTGGCTACGGCCGATTCATCGGCGCCAACCACGTGGAGCTGGAAGAAACCGGCGGCACCGCGCAAGAAAAAACCGGCAGCAAAAAGGTGATTGCCTTCAAAAACGCCATCATCGCCGCCGGCAGCCAGGCGGTGCGCCTGCCCTTCATGCCGGATGATCCCCGAGTGGTGGACAGCACCGGTGCGCTGGCGCTCAAAGAAGTGCCCAAACGCATGCTGATCCTGGGCGGCGGCATCATCGGGCTGGAAATGGGCACGGTCTACAGCACGCTGGGTGCCCGCCTGGACGTGGTGGAAATGATGGACGGCCTGATGCAGGGCGCTGACCGAGATTTGGTCAAGATCTGGCAGAAGATGAACGCCAAGCGCTTTGACAACATCATGCTCAAGACCAAGACGGTGGGCGCCAAAGCCACACCTGCCGGTATCGAGGTGACGTTTGAGTCCGCCGAACCCGGAGGCACCGCGCCAGCGCCACAGGTCTACGACCTGGTGCTGCAGGCGGTGGGCCGCAGCCCGAACGGCAAGAAGATTGCCGCCGACAAGGCGGGCGTGGCGGTGACAGACCGTGGTTTCATCCCGGTGGATATCCAGATGCGCACCAACGTTCCGCACATCTTTGCCATCGGTGACATCGTCGGCCAGCCCATGCTGGCGCACAAGGCCGTGCACGAGGCCCATGTGGCGGCCGAAGTGATTGCCGGTGAACTAATGCAAGGTAACGAAGAGCTGGCCCAAAAACTCCGGTCCTCGGCCTTCAACGCCCGCGTTATCCCCAGCGTGGCCTACACCGACCCCGAAGTGGCCTGGGTCGGCCTGACCGAAGACCAGGCCAAGGCGCAGGGCATCAAGGTCAAAAAAGGCCTGTTCCCCTGGACCGCCTCGGGCCGCGCCATCGCCAACGGCCTTGACGAAGGCGTCACCAAGCTGCTGTTTGACGACTCACCGGAAGCCCACGGCCATGGCAAGATTCTGGGCGGCGGCATGGTCGGCACCCACGCCGGCGACATGATCGGCGAGATTGCCCTGGCCATCGAGATGGGGGCTGACGCGGTGGACATTGGCAGGACGATTCACCCGCACCCCACGCTTGGGGAATCAATTGGCATGGCGGCCGAGGTGGCGCATGGCAGCTGTACGGATGTGCCGCCCGCCAAGAAGTAGTGTTCTGAAATTGCTACAAATTCAGTAGCGGGCTGCACAGCATCCACGTGGGCTACGCGGCTTTTTTATCCTAAATTCGCCAATGGTTGCCCTGCATGGGCGCGTCACGCGCAGGCCAAACAGGGCAGAGCATTTGCACGACCTCCATCAGGCTCCGCCACTCGTCGAAGGGATCTACGCCAGAGGTGTTAGCCAACATCGGTTGAAAAGGCACGCCCGCCTCGCTGGCAAGGTCGTGCGTGCGCGTCGCATCGTTCACGACGGCTTGCAGTTTGAATCCGATGAGTCCCTCCACGCTGATGATGCGCATGCGGCCCATGGGAGTCTCGCGTTCTGACGCCTGTGCCAGCAGGCGACGCGCAAGGGGACGGTGCGCGTAAAGCAAATCCAGCCCTTCCGCTGCGCGCACATAGTTGGCGGCGTCTTCACTGCGGTAGAGGCACTGGTAGCCTAAATCCAGCAACGCGGCGTGTACTTTATCGGCAGCTTCGGCCTCCACCAAAAAATCCACGTCCTTGGTGGCGCGCACGACTTGGTGTGCAACCACCGCCAAGCCACCGATCAAGGCTGGCGCCGTGTCGTTGCGCGCAAACATGGACAGTGCTTCGCGTATTTGTTCTGCCAGGTTGGACACGGCTACAGGGTGAAATGGAGGGGGGGCGCAACCATCATAGCGTGTCGGGGTGAGCGAATCGCTAACGGCCAGGATCAGTGGATCACCAAGATGGTGCATGGTGATTTACCCGTACCCCGCGCTGGGCGAGAGCGTCGGTATGTTGGCTTTGGTGGCCCATGGCAGTTGCGCGGGTGTGCTGCCTACGCGGAATTGAGCGGGACTCTACATTGAGATCGCTACAGTTTCAGTAGCTGGCCACGCATATGGCACAAGGGCTGCGCGGCCTTTTTAGCCTATCAGACGGTTTAGGGGCGAATGATTCGTTCTCGCCAGAACATTCCCCTAAGATTGGTTTGTGACTCATCCGCAAGCCCAAAACATCGCACAGGCGCTGCATGCGCCTTTCGGGTTCTTTTTTCTGCCACAGGTCCCCGTCGAGGCGCCGTTGCTCATGGCACGAAGGATGCAGCGCGAAAGGCAATGCACTTTCCCCCAGTCTTTGGCAGGGTGCTTTTCTTGACTCCGGATGGCAATCGATTGCGATGGGTCAACGGGGATGGAAGTTTGGGTGAGGTGGTGAAGCTGTCGGACATGGGCGCGGTTCAGCGAAGATTGGCGCAGACGCGTCCGCTCGGCTCGTGAAGGCGCTCAGTCTGCGGCCTCTTGGGTCAGCTGATGCTGGCGCACAGGGCAGACCGGATGATGTCAGAGGCCCAAGGCCCGTGCCATACTTGACCGCACACGCTTCACATCACATCTTCTATGAACCCCGCATGGTCCCGCTGTTTTCTCGTCTGCCTGATGCTGACAGCTGCCCTGGCAGGCTGCGCGTCCATCCAAGTTGGCGACGGCGATATGTTCCGGCGCTCCACCGCCTCCGTTCCCGCCGACTGGCTGGCCCGGGCCGAGCCGCTGGCGGCACCTCGCCGGTTGGAGCGCCTGCAGTTCCACAGCGATGACGGCGTGGCCCTCGGCGGTCTGTTCATGCGCCACCCGCAGGCGCGGGCCACGGTGCTCTATTTCCAGGGCGGGGGCAATCACATCCAGCGTGATGCAGCCTGGCTGGCTGCGCTAGGGGGTGACTTGCCCGTTCATGTGATGGTCTGGGACTACCGGGGCATGGGGCTGAGCGCCGGCGAGGGTGGCACGAGCCGCATGATGGTCGATGCCTACGCGGCTGTGGCCGAAGCGCGGCGTCAAGCTGGCGCCGAGTTACCTCTTGTGTACTGGGGCTACTCCATGGGCACCCTGGTCAGCGCCCACTTGGCGAACCAGCACGCCCCGGACGCCCTGATCCTGGAGGGCACGCTGACCAACGCCCAGGAATGGGCTGCCAACCAGGTGCCATGGTTCGGGAAGCCCTTCGTCAGCATCCGCCTGGCCGACACCGTGAGGGCCTACGACAACCGGCAGGCCCTGCAGTGGTTCCGGCGGCCCGTACTGATGCTGGTAGGCGGTCAAGACGAGGTGTCGCCGCCAGGCTTCACCCGCGCCATCGTGCAGCAGATGCGCCACCCGCAGTGCGCCACCGTGGTGGTGGCGCCGCGCGCAGGCCACGGCGGCATCCACCGCCAAGAAGAGGCCCGTGGCGCGCTGCGAAGCTTCGTGGACGGCCTGGGCAAAGGGACCAGCTGCTAAATCGCCGCTGACAAGGCCGACGTGACGGTGACAGACCGTGGCTTCATCCCGGTGGACATCCAGATGCGCACCAATGTGCCGCACATCTTCGCCATCGGCGACATCGTGGGCCAGCCCATGCTGGCGCACAAGGCGGTGCACGAGGCCCATGTGGCTGCGGAAGTGATTGCCGGTGAACTGCAAGGCAACAAAGAACTGGCCGCAGCGGCGTTTAACGCCCGCGTCATTCCGAGCGTGGCCTACACCGACCCCGAAGTGGCCTGGGTGGGCCTGACCGAAGATCAGGCCAAGGCGCAGGGCATCAAGGTCAAAAAAGGCCTGTTCCCCTGGACGGCCTCGGGCCGCGCCATCGCCAACGGCCGTGACGAAGGCGTCACCAAGCTGCTGTTCGATGATTCAGAAGATGCGCACGGCCACGGCAAGATCCTGGGCGGCGGCATGGTCGGCACCCACGCGGGGGAAATGATCGGCGAGATTGCCCTGGCCATCGAGATGGGCGCCGACGCAGTGGACATTGGCAAGACCATCCACCCTCATCCCACGCTGGGCGAGAGCATTGGCATGGCGACAGAGCCAGCGTATGGCAGTCGTTCGGGTGTGCCGCCGGTGCGAAAATGAGCGGGAGGGTACGTTGAAATTGCTACGTTTTCAGTAGCTGGTTGCGCAGACGCCACGCGGGCTGCGCGGCTTTTTTATTCTAAATTCGCCAAATGTTGACCTGCATGGGCGTGTCGCGCGCAGGCCAAACAGGGCAGAGAATTTGCACAACCTCCATCAGGCAAGCGGACGAGGCGCGTAAAGCAAATCTAGCCCACCCTCTGTCGCATCCGTCACACATTTGTCACCATGGGCCAGTAAGGTTAATTGGCATTTTCATAGGAGCCGTCGTGAACGCATCTGAAGCAGAATTGGTCCAGCGTATCCATCGCGATTTGCGCGATGACTTCGACGAAGAACTCGAGCTCGAAATGGAAGACCGCATTCTCGACGCCATGACGCTTGGGGAAGACCCACGACAGGAAAACGACCGCGAAGCCCGCCGCCACTACTTTCGCGAGCTGTTCCGGCTGCAAAGCGAGCTGGTCAAGCTGCAAGACTGGGTCGTGCAATCAGGCGAAAAAATTGTCGTGCTGTTCGAGGGCCGCGACGCCGCTGGCAAGGGCGGCGTCATCAAGCGCATTACCCAGCGACTGAACCCACGCGTCTGCCGCGTGGCCGCCTTGCCGGCGCCGAACGACCGCGAGCGCACGCAGTGGTACTTCCAGCGTTACGCGTCACATCTGCCGGCCGCCGGAGAGATCGTGCTCTTTGACCGCAGTTGGTACAACCGCGCGGGCGTTGAGCGGGTGATGGGCTTTTGCAACGACGAGCAGTACGAGGAGTTCTTCCGCTCGGCGCCCGAATTCGAGCGTATGCTGGTGCGCTCAGGCATCCGGCTGGTGAAGTACTGGTTCTCAATCTCCGATGACGAGCAGCGCATCCGCTTTCTGGGGCGCATCCACGACCCGCTCAAGCAGTGGAAGTTGAGCCCCATGGACCTGGAGTCGCGGCGGCGCTGGGAGGAGTACACCAAGGCCAAGGAGGTGATGCTGGAGCGTACGCACATCGCCGAGGCGCCATGGTGGGTGGTCAAGGCCGACGACAAAAAGCGTGCGCGACTGAACTGCATCAGCCACCTGCTGTCGCAGTTTGCGTACGAAGAAATTGAGCATCCGCCGATCGAACTGCCGCCGCGCGAGCGTCGCGAGGACTATGTCCGCAACCCCGTGCCGGCCGACATCGTCGTGCCCGAGGTGTTCTGAAGCCCTGCACTGCCTGCTGAGCGTCGCGCGTTGACAGCCCCCTGAAAAACCTGGTAAGCCTCCATGACCACCAACCATCTTTACGCTTCTGACACCAGCTCCAGTTCCGTTTCCAGCTCCAGACCTCAACTCGACCAGAAGACAGGCCCGGTCACGGTGATCGTTTTCTTGGGGCTGTTGGCTGTCGGCCTGCTCTTCACTGGGCGTAGCCTGATGCAGGATATCGGCGAGTCGGGCCCGTCGGCGACCACGCTATTGCCCTACATTCTGCTCTGCGTGGCGCTGCTGATCGCTCTCGGTTTCGAGTTTGTGAACGGATTCCACGACACCGCCAACGCGGTTGCGACCGTCATCTACACGCATTCGCTGCCGCCGAACGTGGCGGTCATCTGGTCGGGCTGCTTCAACTTCCTGGGTGTGCTTGTGTCAAGCGGAGCGGTCGCCTTTGGCATCATTTCGTTGCTGCCGGTAGAGTTGATTCTGCAGGTCGGCTCGGGGACAGGTTTTGCGATGGTGTTCGCACTGCTGATCGCCGCCATCATCTGGAACCTCGGCACCTGGTGGCTGGGCCTGCCGGCTTCGTCGTCGCACACGCTGATCGGCGCAATCATTGGCGTCGGCGTCGCCAATGCCCTGATGCATGGCTACGACGGTACCAGCGGCGTTGATTGGGCGCAGGCGTCTAAGGTCGGTTGGTCGCTGCTGCTGTCGCCGCTGGTGGGTTTCGGCTGCGCCGCGCTGCTGCTGCTGGCGCTGAAGGCCTTGGTCAAGAACGCTGAGTTGTACAAGGAGCCGGTCGGCAACAGCCCGCCGCCCTGGTGGATCCGTGGTCTGCTGGTGTTGACCTGCACTGGCGTGTCCTTTGCCCATGGCTCGAACGACGGCCAGAAGGGCATGGGGCTGATCATGCTGATCCTCATCGGTACTGTGCCCGTGACTTACGCGCTCAACCGCGCGATGCCGCCGGAACAGGTGGTGCAGTTCGCCGCCATCGCGCAGGTGACGCAGCGGTCAATCCAACAGGCCGCGCCCGACGCTGCTCCCGCCGACAGCCGCGCCGCCTTGTCCGAGTACGTGCGCACCAAAGCACTCAAACCTGAGGTGCTGCCGGCGCTGGCCGCCGTTGTGGGCAGCGTTGGCGAACAGGTCAAGGGATACGGCTCACTCGCAAAAGTGCCTACTGCCGCTGTGTCCAACGTGCGCAATGACATGTACCTGATCTCCGAGGTCATTCGCTTCATTGAGAAAGATCCGGCCGTCAAGCTCGATGCCGATGGCCGGGCCAACCTCAATGCCTTCAAGAAACAGATCGACGAGGCAACCAAGTTCATCCCTCTCTGGGTCAAGGTGGCGGTGGCCATCGCGCTGGGCCTGGGCACCATGGTGGGCTGGAAGCGCATCGTCGTGACGGTGGGCGAGAAGATCGGCAAGACCCACCTCACCTACGCCCAAGGCGCCTCGGCCGAACTGGTCGCGATGCTCACGATAGGCGCAGCCGATGGCTACGGTTTGCCGGTATCGACGACGCAGGTACTGTCTTCTGGCGTGGCAGGCACGATGGCGGCCAACCGCTCGGGCTTGCAGCTCGCTACCATCCGGAATTTGGCGATGGCCTGGGTGCTGACTCTGCCGACGGCGATATTGCTATCGGGCTCGCTGTTCTGGCTGTTCGTTCAGATCTTCTGACCGCGCGGATGATCTGGCGTCTTCGCGTCATTTCATCCAGCAGCTCTTTCAACGGCTCAGAACCCGGCCTCTGGGGCCTTTCCCTTGGCAGTCAATGGCGGCTGGGCCGAGGCCAGACGGTGGTCGCGGCCGAGCCTCTTCACGCACTTAGGCTACAGTCTCGCATAGCCCAATTCCAGCGACCTTTTCCCAGGCGCGTTCTCGCGCAACGAAACCGGCTTCCTCAACCTCATCTGGGACGCCTCCACCTATGTGCAATACGCCGTCGAGGCCACCTGGCGGCGTACCCGCTATGAAGGCCTGCCGCAAAACCAGGGACTGGGGCTAATGATCGCTTCGGAGCTGCGGTTTTGACACGCGCCTACATTCACTCTAGGAGGCAGACTATGGTTACACGTTGTATTTTCGCCGCCCTTTGCCTGCTATGGACAGGGCAAGCTGCTGCCGGGGTGGTCACCGGCTCTGTCTACTACCTTGAGCGAATCGCGTTACCTCCGGATGCGGTGCTCGAGGTCGTGATCGCCGAGGTCTCGCGGGCAGACGCGCCGGCCAAGACGCTCGGCAGCACCAAAATGGCGTCCACGGGCCAAGTGCCGATCGCCTTTGAGGTGAACTACGACGATAGCGTCGTGCAGTCATCGCAACGCTACGCCGTGCGCGCGACCATACGTGTCGGAGGCAAGCTGCTTTTCGCGACGACTCAGAATTACCCGGTGCTGACGGACGGTGGCTCGAACAATGCGGTTCGGCTTAAGGTCGAGCGGGTCGCCGAGAGCGCTCTGGATCCGGGCCGCGACGTCGAGGGCACCTACTGGAAACTGAAGACTCTGGGTGACACCGCCATTACGTTCGCGGGAGACGGTCGCGAGCCGAGCCTCACGCTGCACTCCGCTGGTCACCGCGCAGCAGGGTCGGGCGGCTGCAACGCTTTTACCGGCAGCTACAACCTTAAGCCGCCGGCGCTTACGTTTGCGGCTACGCTCTCCACAAGGCGCGCGTGCGTCAACGGCATGGAGACGGAGTCAGCGTACTACGCGGCGCTCGATCTGGTACGAACTTTTTCTGTCAGTGGCGATGTTCTGACACTCTTAGACGACAGCGGTAAAGCACTGGCGACGTTTGCGGCCGTTGATTTTTGAGGATGGGTGGCAGGCAAAGCGAGGGGAGCTTCTGCTATTTCTTCCCATCCTTTAGCATCTAGCGCGCCTTGAGCGGATGCCCCGTACACTGCAGCAAATGAAGTGGTGTTGATATTCTGAGCGAACAGCGAGTATGACACACGATGTTCAAGGCCATCTGACCCGTAGAGTGTGGCTCAGTCGCGGTGCAGCGCTGATCGGCGCTGCATCGGTTGGGACGAGAGTACTTGCACAGCCTTCCTCAAGCGCCCCCATGCGTATCCTGGTGGGTGCTTCGCCGGGCGGATCGACTGACACCCTGGCCCGTGCCGTGGGTGTCGAGATCGGGCGCTTGCTCGGTCGGCAGGTGATTGTCGAGAACCGCGCCGGTGCGGGCGGCAACTTGGCGGCCGATTTGGTCGCTAAGGCGCCGCCCGACGGCAACACCCTGCTCATGAGCTTTACCAGCCACGCGATCAACGCCTCGCTCTATCCCGCCTTGCCCTTTGACCCAGTCAAGGACTTCACGGCGCTGACTTGTGTGGCGACGCAACCCTCGGTCCTGGTGGCTCACCCCTCGCTGCCGGTGAAGGACGTCAAAGAGTTGATCGCCTACGCCAAGCCTCGACCTGGAAAACTCAATTTCGCCATTGGCGGGGTGGGCTCATCACTGCACCTGGCCGGCGACCTGTTCAAGATGCAATCGGGCCTGTTCATCGTGAACATTCCGTACAGGGGCACGGCCCCGGCGGTTCAAGATGTGATCGCTGGCCAGGTGGACATGATGTTTGCGCCGCTCGTCAAAACCCTGCCCAACATCCGTGCGGGTCGCCTCAAGGCCCTGGGCGTCACGAGCAAGCAGCGTTTGCCCCAGTTTCCGGAGGCGCCGGCCATCGCTGAGGTCTTGCCCGGTTACGAGTCCAGTGCCTGGTTTGGTTTGTTTGCGCCAGGCCGCATGGATGCAGGCTTGAGCCGTCGGCTGGCCGATGCCGCCCGCCAGGCCGTTCAGAGTGCCGAGGTGCGCCGCAGGATCGAAGCCGATGGGGCGTCGGTGGTCGGTAATTCGCCCGAGGAGTTTTCACGCTTCGTTCAATCCGAGATCGAGCGTTGGGCCAAGGTCGTGCGCTTTTCCGGGGCAAAGCCGGAGTAGGTCTGAATGGCGCTCGTGAGCTGCTTTTGCCAAGCCCGTGGTTCGTCATGGCGACTCCTCCCACGGTTGCGGTAGCACACGGGCCGCTCCGGT
>Ga0214921_10008262_pt1 | contig 13575 bp, 11 predicted proteins | sample LL1505_MetaG_FD_177992 | JGI IMG/M metagenome (GOLD analysis project Ga0214921, IMG submission 177992) | Freshwater microbial communities from Lake Lanier, Atlanta, Georgia, United States - LL-1505 | ecosystem: Environmental > Aquatic > Freshwater > Lake | place: USA: Georgia | collected... | reverse complement strand
CGATGTAATATGAAGTTTAATCGGCGGTACTACTTCTAGTCCCATCTTAGACTGCATTAATAGTAACTTACTACCTACATTTCTAATTTCTTTTGTTAATTTATTCATTGTTTCCATTGTAATATCATCATTAAAATAAATATTATTATCTACTGTATAGCAACTATCTTCATCTTGATGCTTAAATAGTTTAGAAAAGTCAGGCGCTTCATCATCCCCAATTTCAGAATTACCCTTCACTTTTTTAGGCATAGATCCTCCAAAAATAATATTCTCTCGCATAATATTTGCATTGGAATAGCTACGTTTTCTTCCGACTTCCATTTTTACTTAATATTATATATAAATAAATCCTTAAATTTGAAATATATTTTACATAAACTAATATCTGTATTAATATTAAAGATGTCTTCTATTACCCAATCACTCGTTTTACCAATTGTTAATACGGTATTATCTACCAGAGTTTCATTATTTCCTCATCAAATGAATAATGATATTTATTATAATTTAAAATACAATGTAGAAAAAAAAGTACAAGGTAAATGCAATGAATTTGGTTTTGTAATTAAAGTTCTTAAAATCGAAGATTATAGCGAAGGTATTATTGAAGCGGAAAATTTCAGCGGTTCCGCCGTATATAACATTCGTTATTTAGCTAGTTTATGCGCTCCTGTTGAAAAAACGCAAATAATTGTTAAAGTAGAAAATATTAATAACGCTATTATCTTAACTACACATGGTGCAATTTCTTGCGTCATTACTCCTGATAAAATTAATACATCTATTTTTATGAATGAAATCGGTAAGTATTACTATTCTAAAGAGAAAACAGAACTCAAAAAAGGTGATCTAGTCAAAGTTACTATCTTATCTAAAAAAATTTATAAAAATGATATTATGATTTCAATTGGATTTTTAGATGATTTAGCAACCCAAGATGAAAAAGATAACTATTATAAACCAGAATTATTTAATCCTGATAGTGAAAAAGAAGAAGTTACTGAATTAGTACAATTTCATGAAGATGAAGTTGAAACAACACCTGAAACTAAAGAAGTGAAGAAAGTGGGTAAATTAGCAAATGAATTTACCATCTAAAACGTCGCTGCGCTCGTTTCGTTAATTTTATTTTTTATAAAAATAAAATTAATCCTAATTAAAAATTATATTTTTAATTTCGTCGCTATGCTCCTCAGTTCGCTACGCTCACCTTAAATCTACCTAGTAGATAAAAGCTATTCATTGAATACCTTTAATGTACATTTACATTAATATTTCTTAGATCATGTAAGGTGAGCGTAGCGAACAACTAGAATTTTTATAAAAATTCTAGTTATTGGTCAGAAATCATAGATTTCTGACGAACCGAAGGAGTAAAACGACTGAGACAAGCCGAAGGCGAAGTTTTAGTTTAAGGATATATTTATATCATATATTAGTATAATTAAAAATGATGTTCTCAAATAAAAATAACATAGTGTGCAATAATTGCGGAAAACCAGGTCATACACAAAAAAGTTGTTCTGATCCTATCACTAGTTTAGGTATTATTTGTTTAAAAGTTAATCCATCAATTAAAGCAAAATTATCTTTAAAATTAGTTCATGAAGAAGTTTTTAACATTAGTGAAAATATTATTATTGATGTTGTAGATAATATAAATAAAAAAATTATAAATAATGATTTAGAATATTTAATTATTCGTAGAAAACATTCATTGGGATATATTGAATTTATTCGTGGTCGTTATGATATTGCTGATAAAAGTACAATCTATCATTTAATTCGTCAAATGACACCACAAGAAATTAATTGTATTAAAACATTAGAATTCAAAGAATTATGGGAAGAAGTGTGGAAAAAGACCTCTTATAACAAAACATATTTAAAAGAGATGGAAGAATCACAAGAAAAATTTAATACATTAAAAGAAGAAAAATTTTTAGAAGAAACATTTGAAAATGATTATGCTGAACCTGAATGGGGTTTTCCTAAAGGAAGACGTAATCCCAATGAAAAAAATTTAAAATGTGCGTTACGTGAATTTTTTGAGGAAACAGGAATAGTTAAAAGTGATTTAATTATATTAAATAAATTATTTCCATTACAAGAAATATTTTTTGGTACAAATGGTATAAAATATAAACATATTTATTATATTGCATTATATGATTCAGATGAAGATATTAGTATTGGAAAGATTCAAGAGGATCAATTAACAGAAATTGGTGATATTCAATGGAAAAAATTAGATGAATGTTTAAATTTATTTAGACCTTATCATGAAGAAAAGAAAAAAATATTAGTATCATTAAATAATTTTATAATTAACAATATTAATGGAAACAAAGGATAATTATCAAAAGATCATTTTTGAATTAATAGCAATTCAAAAATGGGATGGTGTTAAGGAAATCTTAACAACCAAACAAAAATCTATTAATCCTGATAGTAGAGATTCTGCTGGAAATTATTTAATACATTTATTAATATATCATAATCAAATTGAATTATTAAAATTATTATTATTATTAGAACCAAGATTAGATTTATTAGATCCTGAAGGTAAGCAAATTTGTTATCTTCCTATTAGATACAATCAAATTGAAACATTAAAACTTTTATTAAAATATAATGAAATAAACTATGGTATTGATATTACAAATTTTAGAGATTGTGAGCAATTATCACCATTGTTTTATTGTGTCAAATTTAATAATTATGAATGTGCAAAAATATTATTAGATAATGGATCAAGATTAAATACATTTGATAAAAAACAAAATACTGCATTACATGTTGCATGTTCTAAAGGTAAAATAGAATTTATAAAATTATTTATTAATTATTATCCAGATATTATTCAATTTATAAATATAGACAAACAAATACCACTACATTCTTCTATTTTAAGTAACAATAAAGATATTATCAAGTTATTATTAAAAAATAGTGATGTTGATTCTATATCTACACAAGATATTAATGATAGAACACCATTAATGTACGCTATTGAATTACAAAAATTAGAATTTATTAAAGAACTTATTAAATATATATTAAATTCAAATATAATGGAATTACAAGACGGTGATGGTAACACTCATTATCATTTAGCTATTAAATACAATATTAATTTAGATTTATTTCCTGAACCTACTCTTAATATTGCATATAAAACAAATATTGATGGTAATACTATATTACATTTATTATTAATAAATAACTTGAAAAACTATTTTCCAAATATCTTAAAAAATTCATCTTTTTTAATTCAAAATAATAATGGTGATACTGTATTACATTATTTATTAAAAGATGATTGGATTGAATACAAAGATATATTAGAAAAACACAAATTATCTATTTTTTTAATTAATAAAGATAAATTAACGCCATATTTAATAGTTAAAAATTCAAAATATTTTAATGAATTTATTGATATCGTGATTAAAGCATATTATTATCAATTAACACTTAATAATAAAAAAGAATATTTAACTAAATGGGAAAATGATTGTAGTCTTAAAAAAATAAAATTAAATCAATGCGAATTAAATATTAAAGATAATATTAACAAAGGTATATCTTTCCCTCAAAAGAAAATGAACTATTGTATTGATGTTACTAAGAAAATGGCTGATAATAAATCTATATACAGTGGTATAACATTAGATATTATTAGTGGATTATTATTACTCAATCAATTAAAAGAAAAAATACAAACAACATTAGATTTAGATATCATCCATAATAAAAACTTGGAATCCTATTATCAATTTAATAAAATAATTCGTACCGATTTTTTAAACTTTGAAATTATTTGGATACATCAAACAATATTTTTTCCTATTGGCTTAGATGAATTATTCTCTAAATTTATTAAAAATAAAAATAGATATTTTATTATACCAATTGGTATTGAATTAGCACAGGGTTCTCATGCAAATATATTAATATATGATAAAGAATTAAATATCTTGGAAAGATTTGAGCCGAATGGTTCTAAACCACCAAATAATTTTTTTTATTTTCCAGATGAATTAGATACACATATATATCAATATTTTACTAAATATAGCACTAATTTAGAATATTTAACACCAATAAAATCTTCACCTGCAGTTAGTTTTCAACGATATGAAATTATTGAATCAAATAGTAGAATATCAGATCCAGGTGGTTATTGTGGTGCATGGTGTGCATGGTATGCCTATCAACGAATTAATAATGGTATTAATATAACTAAATTAATACCTAAATTATTACAAAAAATTAGAGGTAATAATATGTCATTTAAACAAATTATTAGAAATTATGCTAATATTATGGCTCATGATAGAGATAAAATTCTTAAAAAATCAAATCTAACTATTGAAGATTGGTTTGATTCTATAACTTATGATAATTTAGAAACTATTCAGAGTAAAATTAAAGCCGTCTGAAATATTGATTAAATACTTTAAATATAATTAACCCTATTAATATACCAACTAATAAGGTTATTGGATTAAAATGAAATAATATATTTTTGGCATAATCCATTACAAAATCTGGTGATTGACCATCTTTATCTAATATATCTACATCATTATGTAAATACATTTTTTGATAATATGTAAATACTTCTCCTACTGTTCTGGGCGTTTGACCATTTCTTATTCTAACATCGTTATGTAATTCAATAAAAAATGTAATTAATGAATATCTATCTTCAACAACTGAATCTAATCCATTATTTTTTAAATATTTTTTTAAATATTCCCCATAATGATGTCTGCAAATACCACATGGTAGTAAATATTCTAATGATAATATTAGATTTTTGATAGATTCTTTTTCATCATCTGTTGGCTCTTCTGGATAACCTAATGCAATTGATTCTAAAAAAAACCAAGCTCTTGGACCCCAAACAACTGGTGCGAGTGCGTTTCTTTTTGACATTAATTTATTAATATATTTTTTTTTTAAAAATTAACCGATATATAATAAAAAATTAAAAATACTACAACTAATAATTTACTTGTAAATAAAATTAATCTTACTATTCTTGGTTGTTGTACTACAATAACTCCAACTTCTATATCTCTCATTTCGTTTATTAGTTGATTCTGATTATCTTCTTCTTCCTCTTCTTCATCTGCTATACTTTTATGACATATCGGACATTCTATTATCGTTCTTTTAAAATGTATCCATGACATCCAACATTCTTCATGAATATCAAATTTACATTCACATTCAATAGGATTTATACAACTTGGATTTTCTTCTGTAAATTCATCAAAACATACTAGACATATTTTATTTTCTACATTATTCTCCATTAATATAGTCTAAACAAATAATTTTTTTGGATTATCTTTTAATTCATTACCAATTACAGCATATCTATCTTCATCATGATGAATATTGATTTTTTCTAATGAAATTTCTGCATTACTTTCTGAATAATATTTTATTTGCATTGCAATATTCATTGGTATTCTAGGTATTTTAATTTTATGAATTACACCATTTCTTTTAATTATAAATTCAAGTTCTGGCTTGTCAAAAAACATCCACGAAATCCATGTATCAATATATATTTCAGTCTTAATTTTATCCATATACATACGATGACCAGCTGGGACACCTTCGATTTTTTCGATAACATCACCAACTTTCAATAAATTTGTATAAATATTCCAATCTTCTACTACAATCATTTTTGAATTTATACCGTAATATAATGCAGAATAATTAATATCTATACCATTAATCAACTGTTTCAAAAAATACATACTCAAAAATATAGTTTTTTCTTTTGCATAATTTACCGCTAATCCTGTAATTTTATTTTTATAATGAATTACTGATCCTAAAGGTATTATTTCACTTATTTCATGCAAATAAATCGGCGGCAAACTAATATGCCATCCATTATATTCAATAATCGTAAATTTATTAATCTTTTTATTTGTTTCATTATCATAAATCTCATGTTTTTGCTGAGGAAAATTAATTGTAAAATCACTAGACGGATTAATACCATTTGATACAATATTCCAAATACGAACATAAAATGGATGCGCATATCTTGATTCTGTCATCTCAACATATTGATCTTTCATTATAAACCATGCTCGTTTGCAATGAGAAAAATGTTTTTTATTTATCATAAATGGTGTAAAAACTACAGTTTGATAAAGATAGCTCATTATCAAACCAAGTTGGGTTCCTGCTAATGTATTATCATCATTAATAAAATTTATATTAACTAATCCATTTATAGTAGTCATTTTTCTGTTAATATTATAAATGAAGTATAAATTAATAGAATTTCAATTTTTAGCTTTAATTATGATTTGTTGCTTTAGCTAAAATTTCAATTTTATGTTTTATTATATAATAGAAATACTTCATTTTCTAATTTTCTTGCATATTTTTCTGCTGCAAATGCTATATTATCTGCCTCTTCTGATTTACGATATGCTTCATTTGCTATATTAGCAGTTATTTTAATATTTTCTTTTGCTTTAATTATTTCTAATGCTACATCATCATCAATTCGCATAATAATATCTGGTTCAGAATCAGTAGGTAAATCATTACATCTTCCAGAATTTGCATGTTCATCTTCAAATACATAAAAATTATTTATTTTTTTAAGATATTTACCTAAATATTCTCTAACTGTAACATTGTACCAATAATATGAATTATTGTACTTTTCTACTTCATCAACTGATATTTGCTTCCCTACTTCAATTGATTCCATCTTTATTTATTTAATTTATTTATTTATAAATTAAATAAGTTTCAATTTTTATTTTGAATCAATATAAGTTTTAATCTCTAATAATTCTGCTTCTACTAATCTAGCAACTTGTTCTGTTTCTTCCATTGTTTTACGCGCTTCATCTGCTATCTTACGTGATAATATTGCTTTTTCTTTAACCTCCACTAATTTTTTATTATTAACTACTCTTTTTATTATATTTGGTAAAGTCTCACTATAATTTGATCCAATTAATACCCAATTGCATCCTCCTGCTAATCCATTTTCAAATTGATGATAAGATTCTTGACCATTCGATTTATTAAGTTTTCGTGAATTTATATATTTACCCAAATATTCATTGTTAGTTACATTATACCAATAATATTCAGGATCATATTCTTGAATTTCATCACTAGCAATTTGAGTATTAATATCAATTTGTTTATATGAAGGTTCTGTCATTTTTAATATACTCATATATATTTTTTAATTTTTTCTAAATAACGAAAATAACTGTAATAATTCATTATTATATATCTTATTATTTCTTTCTTCTTCCGGTAATAAATACTCCTCTAACATATCTGGAGTTATATTTCGATAGTATTGATATGCATCTATTGGAGTTATTAGATGAGATTTCAATGGGTAAATAAATGATGGAATAATCGCTTTAGTATATACAGCAGGATTAAAATTAGACATATGAATCATAATAATATTATTTCTATCTTGAATTTTTCTTATTGAATGGATATACTTTCCAGTAACAATTGAATTAGGATCTTTACTTAATGTTTTAATATCCGATGTATCATCAATATTATTTAAATTTGAATACACTGAAAAATATATAAATCTAATATCAACTCCAATATTAAAATATGGTATATATTTATTATTCTCTATCACCCAATTATTTATTATATTACTTATTTTAAATTTATCAATATACCCTTTTACTATTCTACTTAATACATTACTATCTAAACCATAATAATCACAAAATTTATTAATTCTATCTATATCAATAATTTTATTCTTATTTTTAATAATTTTTATTTGCGATAACATTTGTTTATCCTTTTTCTCTATATTTTGTATTAATTCAAAATCATCTTTATCTATTATACTTGATTCTTCTTTACTACTTTCAAATTCTAATTCTTTTACATTAAAATTCTCTAATTTACCTATTATCATTTTTACCTTATTTAATATATTTACATATGTATTCAAATCACTTGATGTATCACCAAAATTTTTAATTAATTCTTTATTATCACTAACCTCTTTATTCTTCTTAGTTGTTATTTTTTGTGATAATGTTTCTATACCATCTGATTTAATAATAGTATTAATCCATGTAATTTCATTATTTAAATTATATCTATTTCCCAATATATATACTAATAAATCACTATATGTTGTTTCTTTACCAATATATTTTCTAACTTTTTCTAATAATTCCTGCAATTTACTAAATAATGCTGTCTTAATAAATGTATTATTTTCTTTTGATACAACTATAAATCTTAATTTAAATAATTGATTAAACTGATTTTCATACGTTTTTATTACATTTTTATCTAAATTAATTATTTCACCTGTATATTCATTCCTTTTTATTTGATTTTCAAATGGATGTATTAAAAAAAAATGTCCATCATCATCAAATATTGTTTGAATATCATATCCACCTAGTTTATATTTATAACAATATTTATTATTAGTTTTAATTGTATATCTATTATAATTTCCATATCCGTATCCATAATAAAATTTATTATATATTATATTTTTTGTATAGTATTCTAAATATTGAAATCTAACACAATCATCTAAATTATTAATATTATCTTCAATTGTATTATCATTATCAGGATTTATATTAAATAATAATTCATCTTTTACTTCTGTTTCTTCATTTTTAGAATATCCAACACTTAATAATTCACATAAATCATATATTAATTCATTCATTTTTAATGTTATCGCAAATTTTTTAAAATTCTTTTCTCTACTTCTTTCTTTGTACATATAATATACTGTTCCTGATCCTGTTCTACCTACTCTACCTTTACGTTGCTTTCTCGATGATTCTGTTATTTGAATTGTTTCGTTCTTTTCTACATCAAATTTAGGATCATAATATACCGATACTTGCCATCCTGTTTCTATTACATATTTTAATGATTCAATTGTAATTGATGCTTCTGCAACATTCGTTGCTACTATTATATATCTATTATACTGATTTTTATTAACTTTTCTATAACTATTACTATCATTTGATACTACTAATAACAAATCTTTTCTATCTACTTCAATAACTGCTTTCCCAATATTATTAACTTTATCTAACCATTCTTGTGTTAATTGTGCATAATATGGTAATGCAATCCAATTAGATGGCATATTAGAATTATTTAAATTAGTTACTATTTCATTAATTTTATTTGTACTTGTTGAAAAGAATAAAATATCACCATCTGCATTTTTAACTAATTCTTTTGTTTTTATTATTCCCAATTCCTGCGATTCTTCATATGTATTAACATCTTCTTTTGTATATTCTTCTGTTATCTTAAACATTGTATCACCTGATGGTTTTGATATATGTACTCTTCTATCTAATGATATTCTATCATATCTTAATGGATTTCCCTTTCTAACATTATTATATAAATATTGTATATTAAATCTTGCTTCTATTTTGTCAGATAAAAATGTAGTTGTTAATGGTGCTAATAAATTATCATTAATATATTTATAATATCTTCTATAATTAATTTCATCGTCATCTATTGTTGCCGTTATAATCACTAATCTAACTGAATTATTTATTTGAATTGCATCTCTCATTAATGTTAATATTAAATCCATGTTACTATTATGCTCATGTGCTTCATCTATTGATACAATATCATATAAATTTTTTGTAGTATATCTTTCTCTTCTTTTTACTTTTAAATATGTATTCGATTTTAACTTTACTAATAATGTACCATCAGTAACTATATTTAAAGTACTATCTGGTGGTGAAATTCCATCATTTCTTAATGTACCAGATATATGTTTTTTCTTTTCCGTTTCATATTGTATATAATAATTATCTGTTTTATCTGCTTTTTTTTCAGTATAATTTTCATATCTAATAGGTACTCCCATTTCAGATGATATTCTTTCTGCATTATTTGTTGCTGCATTAACTCTAGGCTGTGTATTCACTATTTTACCATCATATACTCCAATTAAATATAATCCATACCACAATAATTTTGGTATTTGTGTTGATTTACCTACACCAGTACCACCTGTAATATACATTACTCTTTGATTAAAAAAATGTTTGTAAAAATGAATTTGTTGTAACCAATCCATAGCAAAATAGGTTGTCCATTTAAATTTATTTTGTAATACTTTATCTTTAAACGATATTTCATTTAATTCATTTATACTTTCATTGTATGATTCTAATTCATTATATTTTTGCTGTGTTACAAAATAATAACCATTTAATGCATCCTCTTTTTCTTTTAAATTATATTTAACCCTAAATTCTGATAATATACCTCTGGTTATTAATCCATGAAAAATTATTTCAAGAAAATTTTCTTTAATCACTTCACTAATTTTATTTTTAATAATTTCTGTATTTACATCAAATCCATATTTATATAATAATACTTTACTTAATCCAAACCATCTATTATTAGGATCATTTAATCTATTCATAAATACATTCTTAAATTCTGGTTCTAATCCATCATATTCTTTTATAATATAAACCATTTTTTCATTAAATAATAAACTTTTAATATAATTGTATATATTCTTATAACTAATATATGAATTATTATGTATAGGTGTAGCAAATATTTTCTTTTTATTAAATTCAATATCTTTTAATAATACAATTTTATTAGTAATTTTATCTGAAAATATTAATTTACCATACCACGTTTTTGATAAACTATACACCACATCTCTAACATAATCATATATATCTTCACTATTTTTACCATATTTTTCTATTAATTCATTAACTTTAACCTCTATATTTACTACATTTTCATCTTCATCTTCCTCCTCTTCTTTTTCAAATGTTAATTTTATTTTATTATCTGCTTGTTTATGAAAATTATACAATATATAATATACAATAAATCTATATACCTCATCTTTACCTGCTAATTGTATAAATCCAAACCATTTATTTATAAAACTATTTTTATTATCTATATAAATATTACTACCTTTTATACTTTGACCAAATATATTTCCAAAATAATTATATAATTCCTCAATATACATTACATCTTTGTTATTATTATAATCATACTTTTCATATATTAACCATTTATATTTTACAATATCATTAAATAAATCATTTATACATACATGATATATATCCCTAACATCTAAACCACTATATGTTAATACTTGTTTTAATTCATTATTATCTGTTAATCCATATAACATATCTGCATATAAATTAGATGCTTTTGTACTTTTGTATATATATGAAGATTGATAATTATCTAATGTTAATGGTATGATATTATTCCATTCACAATACAAATGATGCGCACACTTATATATAGTATGAAAAGATATCAAGTAATTATTATATAAATCATATAATGTCCATCTATTATCTGTTCTAACTGAATTATTATCAAAAAATGATCTATCGTATTGAATTTTGGTAATATATTTATTATATATATTATCTTTTACACTGATATCTTTTAAATAATATAAATTTTTATGTATTTCAAAATCATTATCGCTGCTAATATGAGGAAATAATAACATAATAATCATTTTCATATCTCTATCATTATCATTTGATAATTTTAATAAAAACTGGTTTTCTGATTCAAAATTAAATCTAAAAAATATAAGGGTTACTAATGATTTGGTCATATCTAAAATATGTTTCTTTTCATTGTTATTTAATACTAAAAATATTTTATCTATATTATATTCAATATATTTGTTAAATTCTGAAGAAAATGGGGTTATATACGGATCATTATTCTTAAGATAATTTAATTTAATATTAGTAATATTCTCCATAATATAAATATTTAATATATTTATATTATATTAAAATGAATTCAGCGACTCTACAACAACAACTCTCAGCTGCTACATCAAAACGAAATGAATTATTAGATAAAATACATACTAAAATTAATAAATTACAATCCGATAGATATGTTGTTAGTCCCCAAAAAATGAAACAAATTAATAAACAAATTAAAAAAGAAAAAAAATTAAATGATAATGATCCACGAGTAACCCCTATTATGAACGAATATTATGTTAAAGCTCTACAAACTCTTCCTGGTTATGAATTACCTGATCCCCATACTATTTTAGAAAAAAGTGATGAATATACCCTAAAATATTATAATTTTTGTATTACATTATTAAAAAATAATAATAATAATCAAGAAGTTCTTAAAAATCCATATTGTAGTTATATGAGGGAGGTATTAGGCTTAAATCAATAAAAAAAATTATAAATTAATATTATGAATTATCTAAAAAATATATTATTATTATTTATTGTTTTATTATCAATTTATTTATTATATTCAATATATCAAAGTTCATTTAATCCACAAACATTTGTTAATAATACAAATGTATCTGTTAAAAAATTATCCAAATACAAAGAAACAATATTAAGTGAATCACCTAAAATTATATATATTCAAAATTTCTTACCAGAAGATGAACTAATTAATCATTTTATATCATTAGGTAATAAATTAAAAAAACCTTCTACTATTGATACTAAAGATAATCCTGCTGCTGTTATGGCAAATGTAAGAACATCTGAATCTGCTCATGTTGGTAAAAGCACAGATAAAATTATTAAAATATTAGAAGATCGTGCATGCGAATATGTAAATCTACCAACATCGCATTTAGAACCCATGCAAGTTGTTGTATATGAAAAAGGCCAAAAATATAATCCTCATTATGATTTCTTTGCTAATGATTCTACTGAAGTAAGTAAAGGTAATAGAAGTAAAACTGTTCTAGTTTATTTAAATGATCTTCCTGAAAATAGTGGTGGTTGTACTATCTTTCCTAAAATAGATCTTAAAGTTACACCTAAAAAAGGTGATGCAATATATTTTGAAAATATGAACGGTAATGATGTTGATTATAATACTTTACACGCTGGTGAAGAAATATTAGGTGATTATACTAAATATGCTATTAACATATGGTTTAGAGAGAAACCGATATATAATTAAAACTTCGCTTACGCTCGTCTCAGTCGTTACACTCCTTCGGTTCGCTACGCTCACCTTACATGGTCTGAGAAAAACTTCGCTACGTTAGTTTAAGCTATACTCAGACAAACATGCATTCTAAAGCCATAAAAGGTTAGCGCAGCTAACCGAGGAAGCACAGCTTCCGAGATGAGTAAAGCAACGCTTTACGAATTTTCCCAGTTAATTTCACCTGCACATTTTTCTATATTCTTAAATAAATTCTTACCAAAAAAGCCTTGATGTGCTATTTGTGGTGATGGATGTATTGATTCAATAATCATATGTTTTGATTCATCTATTAATTCTCTTTTTTTCTTAGCATTATTTCCTAATAATACAAAACATACATTCTTTGTATTTTTAGATATCTCTTGTATTACAATATCTGTATATTTTTGCCATATCTTATAATGTTTATTATAATCTCCCTCTACCGTTGTTAATGATGTATTTAGTAATAATATCTTTTCTCTAGATGACCATTTACTTAAATCTCCATGTACAAAT
>Ga0214921_10008261_pt1 | contig 13576 bp, 12 predicted proteins | sample LL1505_MetaG_FD_177992 | JGI IMG/M metagenome (GOLD analysis project Ga0214921, IMG submission 177992) | Freshwater microbial communities from Lake Lanier, Atlanta, Georgia, United States - LL-1505 | ecosystem: Environmental > Aquatic > Freshwater > Lake | place: USA: Georgia | collected... | reverse complement strand
GACGCTGATGGCGAGTGCCGCCGCGAGCCCCGACTTGGGGAGCCCAAACATGAGGATCGCAGTGGCAAAAATGAACAAGCCCGCGACGATGGATGGAAGAGCAGTCATCGCCTCGACGATGGTGCGCACGAATCGAGAAAATCGGCCAGGAATTTCGTTTAGATAGACCGCGGCGGCGATTCCAAGCGGAATGGTGATTGCCAGAGCTATCGTGATTTGGATGAGCGTTCCCGCGATTGCATGGATTACGCCACCCTTGCTCAACGGGTCCAGCGGACCAGCCTCTTGCATGTCTTGCTGGTAGAAGTTGAGAAATGGGAGCGCCTCTGCGCCGCGTCCGATGACGAAGACGATGACGAAGACAAGAACTGAAAATAGAAGCGTGGCGACGCTTGTTACCAAGACCGCTACGAGGCGGTCCATAACGAAGGTCTTGGTGTCGTCGATGGACACGAGCAGTGCGTAAAAACCCACGAACAAGAAGTACCAAACGACGAAGAACGCGATTCCACCGGTAATCGGCGCTATCTGGGTGGCGACAACGATGGTCAGCGCGAACGCGGCGACCGCCGCTCCCAGAATGGAAAGCAAGTCGCCGACTCGGATTCCGCCGAGGGTGCGCTTCGGTTCGACCCCGACGAATTCACCTCGAGGGTGAATCGTTGTGACCTTTGACGACGGGCGCTTCTTGTGATTCACGCCGACAAGCGCGTTGGTCGACGCGGGTGCCTTCTTCGTGGTGGTTGCCATTAGGACGCGGCCCCCGATCGCGATCGAGCGACGACGATCGATGCGCCGAAGTTGACGATGAGGGTCATCGTGAAGAGCGCGAGACCCGCCGCCATGAGCGCCGACAATCCCATCTCGGTCGACTCGCCGTATCGCAGGGCGATGAGCGCGGCGACGGACGATGCACCGTTCTGCAGGATGTTCGGCTGGATGACGAAAACGGGGGAAATGATCATGTACACCGCGATTGTCTCGCCCAGCGCACGGCCAAGGCCGAGCATCGTTCCACCGATGATTCCACCCTGACCGAACGGAAGAACGACGTTTCGAATCATCGCCCAGCGGGTCGCACCGAGAGCGAGGGCGCCCTCGCGCTCGCCGACGGGAGTCTGCGAGAACACCTCGCGCATGATGGACGTCACAATCGGCGTGACCATGATGCCGACAACGATGCCCGCGATGAAGGTCGATGACGTGTAAACCGTTGTTGTGGCGAGAGGATCGGTCGGGTCAACACCCTTCACGCCGAGACCGGGAATCCACCCGAAGTATTGCGAAATCCAGCGCGACACCGGCACGATCGACTGCTGCAAGAAGAAGAAACCCCACAGCCCGAAAACGACCGAGGGGATGGCGGCCATGAGGTCGACGATGGACACGAGAAAGCTGCGGATTTGCCGCGGAGCAAATTCGGTGATGAACAACGCGGTACCCAGCGACAGTGGTAGGGCGACGATGATCGCGACGGTGGCGATGAGAATCGTGCCGACGATGACCGCCGCGATTCCGAACTTGCCGGCGTCGGGTTCCCACGCCTGCTCGGTGAAGAAATTCCAGCCGGCTTTGTTGAGCGCTTGGGCCGCGCGATACGCCAGGAACGACCCCACCAGCACCATGATGATGAGCACCACCGAGCCACCCGCGCGAATGACTCCGCGGAAGACCTTGTCGCTTCCATCACGAATGATGGTGAGCTTGCGTGGTGTGTCGGTGAGCATGAATCCGTTTCCGAAGAGCGTGAGGCACGACTGATGTCGCACGACAATGGTGGCTCAACGAGGTAAACGGAGGGTGAACGGTGACACTGTCGAACAAAAACTTAGTGCCTGGATGATTCCGATTTCATAAGGTTTTTTGCCACGGAAATAAGCATCCGACGGGGAACAAATCGTCCTGCCAGTGCCAAGATGCGATTCGAGGAACCGACGATGACACTGGGCGGCGGGGATGCCGAGTCCAGAGCCGACATCGCGGTGGCCACAACTTGTGCTGGTGTCATGAGTCCACCGGCCATCGCACGACCGCCAGCGACGTCGAAAAACTCGGTTGCCGTTCCGCCGGGCGACACGGCGAGCGCCGTCACGCCGGTTCCCTGAAGTTCACCCCAGAGTGCTTCGGTGAAGGACAATACATACGCCTTCGTCGCCGCGTATACCGCCATATTGGGGATCGGTTGATAGGCCGCCACCGAAGCGATGTTGATGATGGTCCCACGACCGCGAGCAATCATTGGGGCCACGAACAACCTCGACAACTGGGTCAGAGACACTATGTTGACGTTGATCTCGTCGGCCATACCGTCACGGTCCTCGGCGGCGAACGGCCCGATGTGGCCCCACCCCGAATTGTTGACCAGAACGTCGATGGAGGTCTTCCCGACTGCAGTCGCAAGTTTCTGGGCGGAGCCGGGGACCGACAAATCCGAGGCAATCACCCGCACGCTGACGCCGTGAGCCGCGGTGATTTCTGCGGCTAGCGCATCCAATCGATCGGTTCGCCGTGCGGCGATGACGAGGTCGTACCCACGTGATGCATATTCGCGGGCAAACACCGCACCGATTCCGCTACTCGCGCCGGTGATGAGTGCTGTTTGTCGTTTTTCCGCCATTCTGAAACTCTAGTGGCTTGGTCGGCTTGGCTTGTTTCCTGACGCGAACATCATCGAATAACCGAACACATGTTAGTATTTTCTCATGGGAAGACCGCCAAAAGGAACTCGACCGGTGACCGACCCCTCGCTGACAGAGGAATTCTGGCGGGACCTAACTGGACAATCTGAGCCGGCGCAGCGCGACCAATTCCTGTGGCTGTCGATTCACCTCGTCCGCGAACTCGGGTTGAACCAATTCAAGATCACGACGGTCGCCAAAATGTTGGGGTACTCGGTGGCGATGGTCAATCATCACTTCGGTTCACGTGACGGACTCATCGCGGAGTGCGCCGAACGTGTACATCAGGACTATTCACTGGAACTAATCGACGCTACCGAAGCCGCCGAACGAAACCCACGGGCCAGGCTCGAAGCCTATGTCCGAGCGCGTGTCGTGTGCGGACGACGGCTGGGCGGGTGGACCCAAGTTCTCAACTACCCCTACCACTCCTTCGAATCACCCGCGATTGCACTCTCGCGCTCGGGTGACTCCTTTGAGAACAGTTTCTTCCGAAACCTGATGTACATCACACAACTGGTTCTCGACCTCCAACAAGGAACGGTCTCGGACACCCGCCCGGATCGGCAAGCGTTCGCGAACGAAATTATGAAACGTAACCCCGAGGCGATTTTTCATGCGTCGAACATTGGGACCGCAACCGCCGGGGCTGTGATGTGGATGTCGGGACGAATGGATGTCTTCACTCAGCCGCAAGAGATTGTCGATCTCGCAAACGCGGCACTTGAATGGCAGGTTCGGCACTTGGTCGACAGCATCCCCGTTCCCTGAATCCCCTCACCGGTGCGCAACAATAGACGCACAGCTCGGTGAAAGGACTCGACATGGTCGCTGACAAACGAATTTCTTCTGGTGGTCCGTGGGAGGACGTCATCGGCTATTCCCGCGCAACGGTGGCGGGCCCGATGGTCCATGTCTCGGGAACGACCGCCACGATGAACGGAGAACTGCAGCACGCCGGAGACGCATACAGTCAGACGAAAGCAGCATTCGAAATCATCGCCCAGGCTCTCGCCGAGGCCGGGCATTCACTGAACGACATCGTGCGCACCCGGATGTTTCTGGCCAACACGTCCGACATGGATGCAGTGGGAAAGGCCCACGGCGAGCTATTCGGTTCTATCAAGCCCGCCGCTACGATGATCGCCGGACTTGGGTTCATCAATCCAGAAATGCTGGTCGAGATCGAGGTCGATTCTTACCGAGCATGATGATCGATGCGCCAAACACCAGGCGTGGGGAATATGGGTGCTGATAGGCTCAACCGCGTGACTTCGACTACCTCAAAGTTGCCGACGTGGCTTAGGACAATTGGCCGGATTGATGGCGATGACAGAAGGTTCGTGATCTTCACGAGCATTGCGGCGTACCTGGGTATTTCGGTCACCTACATCATTGCCCAACACCAATCCTTAGGAGCGGTTCGTGTTGCAGTCGCAGCACTGCTATTCGTCGCCCTGTTCTGCTGCTTTTTTGCTTTGAGTCACCGCGGGCAATCATGGCGTTTTCCACGTCCTCACAGTTTTTGGGTCGGGTTGTGGATTCCACTCGTAACGCTGTTCGCGTGGATGTCGAGTTTTCCGACTAGTGAGCGAATTCAGGAATACTATCCAGCGTTCCCGCTGAATTCGATTGACTCAGGCGGGCCGATTGGTCGGGACACGTTGTTCCATGAAACGTTGATTCAGAGCATTATGAGTTTCGGATACCCGAGCACGGGGCTCAACGACGTACCGCTCTTGGTTTACCACACGCTGAGTCACTACACGGAGTCAGCGATTCTCTTGATATCCGGTCTGGAACCGCTCGACAGCGCGCGTCTTTTTTTTGACCTCAAAGTCGTACTCATCGTCGCGAGTATTCTGTTGTTGCTCAGTGCGGCGACAAAAAACCGTTCCTTTACGACATTTGTTATTGCTGTCATCGTGGCAGTTCCCGCCCTAACCTCGAGCTGGTTGATCACGTGGTCCTTGGCGCTCTGGGTGACGACATTCATTTTGATCGCCACGGCTCGTTTCAGCCACCGTGCGCTCACGGCTGCAGCTCGTCCGTCCGGTGCCACCCTGGTTGGGCTCGGTGTCATCGGTGTTGCACTGTGTTTGGGGAAAATCTCGTCAGGGATGATTTACATTCTTGTCGTCGGCATCCACCTACTCATCTCGCACACCCGAGACCGACGTATTTACGTGCTGGGGGCGTCCTGGCTCGTGTTTCTCGTCATCTACGGTTGGCAATTCGCACGCGACCGAACGATTGATCCAGCCGAGGACGGATTTTCCGTTTGGAATGGCGTCAAGTCAGTTGCGAACTTGGTCCTCCTCAACGGCAAATTTCCGCAATCCATTCAAGACCTTTACGTGCTTGGCGGGGTAATCATCATCACCTGGATCCTTTACCGTCGACGATCGACCGTCGCTCTGGCGCTTTCGCTCGCAACTGGTTTCGTGGGAATTTGCGCACTCCAATTCCTCGGCATGAACCCCCACGATGTGCGCTACTTTGCCCAATCACTGTTTTTCGTTGTACTCCTTTTCACCATTCTCGAAATTCTCTCTATCGAACCCACCGACTCTTTAGCAAAGCCAATCACCAGCGCAGTCTTTCGTCGTTGGTCTTATGTCGCGTTCGTTGGCATGCTGGCGATCGCCGTGACGGGGATCGGACGAGCCCCTCTCGATGTTTTTACGGCATCTGACGCCTCGATCATCAAACCGTTCGCTGTCGCTCGGCCAGTGAACGACGCGACTAGCCCGCGGATAGAAGAATTTAGGAACAATCTGAACTCATTTATGGCGTCTGAAGGGCTCAACAAGCGCAACAGCCTACTTTTCATTCCGCGTGAGGTCTGGCCAGATCTGTCGGCACGTTTGGCTGAATCCAACTCTCTCGATGCGGGAAAATCGTGGTCGCACCCGTTTGTCATCTATGCGGCCACCGGAGTTCCCTTGCTCAACGGAATTGTCGCGTGGGAAGACTATTACGGGTTCTCGGCTTATTCCGAAAGCAATGTGGTGATTCCGGCCGCGCAACTTGCGACTTCAGACCCTTGTCGTTTTGGGAAGACCATCATCATCGTCTCGAATTGGCATCCGGCCGCTTTCTCGACACAGTGCGGATCCCCCAATGAGTAATCGTGATGCACCAGAATCCCTGCGTTTCCTGGCGGTGGGCGCGTTCAACACGCTGCTCGGATTCGGCGCCTTCGCATTGATTCAATTTCTCGTCGGGGCATGGATTGGCGAGGTTCTGGTTCTCGTTCTCGCTCACCTCTCCGTGTCCACCATTGCTTTTTTTCTGCATCGCCGTATAACGTTTCGAGCCTACGGAAATCTTGTCGTTGATTTTGTGCGCTTCCAGAGCGTGTACATCATCCCGGTTGGGATCAACCTCGTGGTTCTACCTCTACTCGTTCGAGTTGCCGGAATGAACGTTTATCTCGCTCAGGGAATAATCACGATTTTTAACGTGGCCTTGAGCTATTTCGGTCACAAGTACTTCTCGTTCCGCCGAAAAACGCCACCGAAACCTCAATAATCGACGGTGCTGTCCGCGACAAATCCGATCGGTTCCGCACGCAACGAAATGTAGATGCGCAAAATGTATTCGCCGATTACGCCGACCAGCATTGCGATAATCCCAAAGCCGAACAGGATCAGCGAAAAAAGACTCGCAAAGCCGTCAGGCCAATTGGGATTTGACAGTTTCTCCGAGACAATCCACACAATCATCGACAACGACGCGACAAGGAACATTCCTCCGAAAAAGATTGCCATTCGCAGAGGCACGATCGAGTTATTGAAAATTGCTTCGACGCCTAGTTTGAAAACCTTGCTGAGCGGGAACTTGCTCTCGCCCGCCACTCGCGCGGCACGTTCGTATTCGATTCCGACGCTGTCAAACCCCATTCCCGCGATTGTGCCTCGGATATACGGTCGAGGATTGTTCTGCGCGAGCAAAGCGGTGATGACCCGGCGGTCCAGCAGGCGGAAATCACCCGCGTCTCGCGGAATTGGGTGCTCACTCAGGCGGTCGATCGCCCAATAGCCAACCGAGCGAATCATCCCGTTGAGTGCGCCTTCTTTGCGGGCGCGACGAACTCCGTACACCACTCGAGCGCCCTTTTCCCATTGGTCAAGGAAATCGACGATCATCGACGGCGGGTCCTGCAGGTCCGCATCAATCTGAATGACGGCGGCACCCGACGTGAACGAGTAGTTCATGAGGATCGACTTTTGAAACCCGATGTTGCGTGTGAATCGAAAACCTTTCACTCGGGGATCTGTTTTCGCCATTGCTTTTATCATTGGCCACGAATCATCGGTTGAATGGTTGTCGGTGAAAACAAATTCAAAGTCGAACCTCTTCGACAGGGTTTTCGCAACCGAAACCAGTTCCGCGTGGAGGTTTTTCAGGTTCTCTTGCTCGTTAAACACGGGAATCGAGACACTGACGAGTCGCTTACTGCTCACTATTTCTCGTTCCGTTCGTTCTCGGGCGATTTCAATGCAAAAACCTTGTGCATGTAGTCGACGACCCCGGTTATCGGTTCACGAAAACTCACGCTAGCCAATTCTAGGGCGGGAATCTCACGGGCCTGGAAAACCTCATTCGGCGCGGAATCGATGGCCCCGATGTTGAGAAGTTCTGTGCGGTCAAAACTCGAAAAAATTGATTCGGCGAGGGCCTTCAGTTGAACCGGCATTCCGTGCGAAATCGTGACCCAACGCGACGGGCGTGTGGCCGAGAGAATGTTGAGTGCTTCGACAAGATCGTCGACATGGTGGTATTCGCGAAGCTGTTCACCGGACGACATGTCAAACGGCTTGTTCGCCACGAGCGCGTCGAGAATCTGGCCCAAAAACATGTGCGGCTGTGGGAGCCCCGCGCCGTAAACGGTGTGGAACCGAACGTGCATTGCATCGACGCCCGAATCCGCCGCATCATCGACGAGTGCTGCAACCGCTCTCTTTGATTCGAGGTAGGGATTTGTGCTCGGGCCGAGTGATTCGAGCGCAGTCCCGTATGTCGTCACCGCAAATCCGCTCGACTTGGCGACATCCAGCACGGTTCCGGGAAGCGCTACGTTGACGGCGGTTACCACGTCAATGTTCGAGCGCGGGTCCGTCACCGCGGCGAAAAGATGAACGATGTTCGGAACGACGGGAAGTGAGTCGACAAACCGTTCGAACGCTGACTCACCATCGTCGGCAAGCCACGTTTCGATGTCTTGACGACCCGCCACAACGAAATGTTCGCGAGGGTTTGCGGCGATGAATCGCTGGGCAATCCGTGACGAACCACCGATGATGAGTTGCACGACAATCGATCCAATCAGTCACTCAGTGGAAAGAGTCTCCAGCCTGTCTGACACTAGACTTGCAATATTGTTGAGCATATCGGACATGCTTCTTCTCACATGAATGAATAGTGCAGGTGACATCATCAAGGCAGTGATTCTCGCGGGAGGCCTCGGTACCCGCATTAGCGAAGAAACATCGACTCGACCGAAGCCCATGGTCGAAGTGGGTGGCATGCCGATTCTGTGGCACATCATGAAGATGTACTCGCACCACGGGATCAACGAGTTCATCATTTGCCTTGGTTACAAGGGGTACGCGATCAAGGAATACTTCGCGAACTACTTCCTTCACACTTCAGACGTGACGATGGACCTCTCGGACAACTCGATAGAGGTTCACCACCGTTACACCGAGCCGTGGAAAGTCACGCTTGTTGACACGGGTGAAGCGACGATGACCGGTGGTCGACTGAAGAGAATTCGCTCGTATCTGACTGCCGGCGAACCCTTTTGCATGACCTACGGAGACGGTGTCAGCGACGTCGACATTACGAAGCTCATCGCGCACCACAAAACAGCGGGGCTGAACGCAACCCTCACCGCGACCATCCCACCGGGTCGATTCGGTGCACTAGACCTCGCGCCGGACGGTCGAGTCAATGCCTTCCAAGAGAAGCCAGACGGCGACGGCGGAATGATCAACGGCGGTTTTTTCGTCCTCGACCCCAAAGTGCTTGATTTGGTCGACGGTGACGACACCGTGTGGGAGCAGGGTCCGCTCGAGAAACTCGCCAAATCCGGCCAATTGTCTGCGTTCACGCACACCGGATTCTGGCAACCGATGGACACGCTTCGTGACAAGAACTATCTGGAAGCGCTCTGGGCCAAGGGAGAAGCACCGTGGAAAACCTGGGCGTGACCGCCGATTTCTGGTCGGGAAAGCGCGTTTTTCTGACCGGGCACACAGGTTTCAAGGGCAGCTGGTTAGCCGTCTGGTTACACAAACTCGGCGCAGACGTGACGGGCTTTTCACTCGAGCCAAACACGCAACCGAACCATTTCGAGGCGCTGAAACTGAGCGAGGCAATCACGTCGATTCTGGGCGATATTCGCGACCTCGAACACCTGCGGTCGTCGATGGTGGCGGCGAATCCCGACATTGTCTTGCACCTCGCGGCACAACCTCTCGTTCGCGAATCCTTCGACAACCCCATCGCCACGTATGCCACCAACGTGATGGGAACAGCGAACGTTTTGGAATCGGTTCGCGATTGCCCGAACGTCAAATCGGTCGTGATGATCACAACCGACAAGGTGTACGAAAACAACGAATGGGAATGGGGGTATCGCGAGGACGACCGACTCGGCGGATTTGATCCTTATTCGAACAGCAAAGCGTGTAGCGAACTCGTCACCGCGTCCTACACCCAGTCCTTTTTCAACTCGGACGACCACGGCACCCACGGGGTTGCGATTGCGACCGCTCGAGCAGGAAATGTCTTCGGAGGTGGCGACTGGGCGAAAGACCGCCTGATTCCGGACCTCGTTCGCGCGCACGAGGCAAAGGTTGCCCCGGTGATTCGCTACCCCGGTGCTGTTCGTCCGTGGCAACATGTGCTCGAGCCATTGAGTGGTTATCTTGCCCTTGCCCGCGCCTTGTATGAACACGGCCCACGGTTCAACGGCGCGTACAACTTTGGTCCACGGGACACCGACGCGCAGACCGTCAAAACAATCTGCGAGATTGTCAGTGGAATCCTAGGAGACACACAAAAGTGGGTCCTTGATGACGCGGTCAACCCCCACGAGGCTGGATATCTCAAGCTCGACATCTCGAAAGCCGCTTCGAAACTGGGCTGGGCTCCTAAAACTAACCTCGACCACGGACTCGCGCTCGCCGGTGAGTGGTACAAGAACTTTGCCTCGGGAACAGACGCGATGGAGTTGACGTTGCGCGATATCGCCGCGTTCGAGGCGCTTTCCTAAGCACCACCAACACGCATCGTTTGTTCCGAGCGCTGGATAGGATTCGCTCATGCTTATGGAAACTGCGATCGCGCGTCACGGGTTTGCAAACTTCCGAGAACTGCATCGGTGGTCGATCGACAACCCTGAGGACTTCTGGCGCGAGGCGTGGGACGAATTGGGAATCGTCGGCGAACGTGGCGAGCGGACGACACGAGGATCCGGTTTCGAGGAAACGGAATGGTTTCCCGACGCGCGACTGAATATTGTCGACACCCTGTTAGCGGGGGACCCGTCGTTCGAGGCGCTAATTGCCCACACCGAAGACTCTCCGCGGCGTTCGCTGACTCGAGGAGAACTCCGGGAACAGGTCGCGACCTGTGCAGCGGCTCTGCGCGCCTCGGGAGTTCAGGTCGGCGACCGAGTCGTGGCGTGGACGCCAAACATCGTCGAAACCGTCATTTTCGCTCTCGGCGCTCTGTCCATTGGGGCTGTTGTCAGCACCGCATCGACAGATTTCGGTCCCACCGCACTGATCGATAGGTTCGGCCAAATCGAACCCACCGTCCTTCTGGCGGCAGCGTCCTACCGCTATGGGGGCAAACAAGGCCTCCTTGCCGAATCGATCGCACAGGTTGTCAGTGATTTACCAACGCTCACGACCGTCATTGTCATCGGCGCGAGCGACACGCACCCGACGTGGGAGGACTGGCTTTCCCCGCATCGCGATGCCGAATTGGCAACAACCCCGCTTCCGTTCAACCACCCGGGCTTCATCCTGTTTTCGAGCGGGACCACGGGACGCCCCAAGTGCATTGTCCATTCGGCGGCGGGCGTTCTGTTGAAGGTTCTGAGTGAACAGGGGTATCACCTCGATGTTCGCCAGGGCGACACCATGCTCTACGCGACAACGTGCGGTTGGATGATGTGGAACTGGCTGGTGTGCGGGCTCGGGCGTGGTGCGACGATCGTGTTGTGTGACGGCAGCCCCGGATATCCCGACATTTCTCGATTGTGGACGATTGCCCACGAGGAGCGTCTGACGTTCCTCGGCGTTTCCGCCGCACTAATTGAATCGTGGCGTCGTGCCGAACTCGAGCCTCGCGGCACTGTCGATCTGTCCGCGCTTCGAACCATCGCCTCGACCGGCTCACCTCTCGCGGCGACTGGGTACGACTGGGTGTCCGATGCGGTTTCCCCCGAAGTGCACGTTGCATCCATCGCGGGGGGCACCGACCTGTGCGGATGTCTCGTGCTGGGCGTGTCCACCGAGCCCGTCAATCGTGGCGAAATCCAGGGGCCTGCGCTGGGACTCGACGTCACGGTTCTGCGGTCGGACGGGACCGAGGCCGATGTGTCCGAAGAAGGCGAGCTGGTGTGTCGAACGCCGTTTCCCTCCGTCCCGTTGACGTTCTGGGGGGACACCGACGGTTCGCGGCGTCACGGCGCATACTTCGATCGTTTTCCCGACGTGTGGGCCCACGGTGATTACGCGAAACGAACCCCCTCGGGCGGATTCGAGATTCTGGGCCGATTGGACGCGACGCTCAACGTGAAGGGCGTCCGTATCGGGACCGCGGAAATCTACCGCGTTGTCCTGTCTATTCCCGGCGTAGTGGAAGCGATGGCGGTCGAGCAACCTGATGGCGACGATGCGCGCGTTGTGCTGTTTGTCGTGCTCCAACAGCCGTTCTCTGCGGAGTTGGATGGGCTGATTCGAACAACACTTCGAACCCAGGCCAGCCCGCGGCACGTCCCCGCGGTCATTGTCGAGGTTCCCGAGTTGCCTCGAACCCGAAGCGGCAAGATGACCGAGTTGGCGGTCGCCGACATTGTTTCGGGTCGCCCCGAGCGGGACACGTCCTCGCTCGCGAATCCCGAATGCCTTCAGTGGTTCCGAGACTGGGCCGCGGCGTCTAGCGCGTGACGTTAACCGGCCCGGTTGTTCCTCGAACAACCAGAGTCGCAGAAACCTGTTGACGATTGGCCGGAGCGGTGCGGTCGTTGATTCGGTGAAGCATGTGCTGCGCCGCAAGCCGACCGAGATCCGCGAGTGGTTGGGCAATCGTGGTGAGGTTGAGGCGACGCATTCCGCCGATCCTGATTCCGTCGTATCCGATGACGGAAACATCCTCGGGGATTCGCAGGTTCGCGCTTTCAACCGCAGCGATGGCCCCGATTGCCGCCACGTCGTTTGCGGCGAAAAGCGCCGTGGGCACCGAAGACAGCGCATCGCGAGCCGCCGCATATCCCTTTGCATCCGTCAGTCCTCCGGGCACGACGCGAATGTGTTCCGCCAACCCATGCTGTGTCATTGCGAGACGATATCCCTCTGCCCGTGCGTGCGAGACCGGATTGTCCCCACCGCTCAAGTGGACGATTCGCGAGTGCCCCAATTCGACGAGGTGATCTACTGCCATTCGCGCGCCCGCGACATCGTCGTTGGAAATGGAGTCCATGTTGGGGGCCGCGATGTCGTCACGAGTTACGACGACGGTTGGAACCTCTGCGGCGATTGCCGTGAGGATGTCCGCGGGCAGCCGGTGGGCGATGAGAATGAGCCCTTCCACCTGGAACTGCAGAAGCGTGTCGATTTCGGTGTGTTCGAGTTCCGGGTCTGTCCCACCCGAAATCAGCATCGTACTGAACCCGTGTTCGCGAACCTCGGTCTGGACGCCGTCGAGAATCTCGGCGAACACCGGGTTGTGCAAATCGAGAATGAGGACTCCGATGGTGTGGCTTCGCCGAACCGCAAGGCTCCTCGCCGCCGCGTTTCGGCGGTACCCCAATTCCGCAACAGCGTCCACGATTCGTTGGCGACTGGCGTCACTGACTTTCGTCGAGCCGGAAAGGGCGAGCGAAACGAGTGACTTTGACACGCCCGCTCGTGTGGCGACGTCGTTGATGGTGGGACGTGAGGTCGGCATCGGTCTAGCTGACGTCGGCAACCCGAACCGCGGAACCAGTGGCTACTGACTGCTCGCAGGCGATGGCAATGCGCAGGCTCTCGACCGCCGAATCGGGCGGGCACGGGTTGGCGATTTCTCCCGCAGAAAAGGACACGAAGGATTGCGTTTCGTTTCGGAACGCCTCGCGGAATCGATCGACGAATCCGCGATACGGATCGGTGTTGAGCGCGAGGTCGCCTTCGGCAGTTCGCAGCGGAGTGCGGAGATTGAGTCCCGCGGACACGGAATCGCTGGAACCGAAGGCCTCGAGTCGAACATCCTGGCCGAGTGCGTTGTGGCGTGTTCCGGTGATGACGACCTGGACCCCGCTCGTCGTAACGGCAATGACGGAACAGACGTCGGCGTCATCGAAATCCGCATAATCCTGGTGAGCGAGCACGCCCTTGGTCGCGAACACCGTCTCGACTTCGCTTCCCGTCAACCACCGAACGAGATCGAAATCGTGCACGAGCATGTCTCGGAAAATCCCGCCACTTCCGGCGATGAACTCGCGGGCGCTCGGGGTGTGATCGTGGGCGGTCATCGTGAGGGAATACATCGTGCCAATCCGACCCGAATCGATGGTGTCGTAAACCGAGCGAATCGCGCCATCGAATCGTCGTTGGAAACCGATTTGCAGTGCCGAACCGTGGGTGTTCGCGGTGTCGATCACCGCTTGAGTTGCG
>Ga0214921_10008259_pt1 | contig 13580 bp, 5 predicted proteins | sample LL1505_MetaG_FD_177992 | JGI IMG/M metagenome (GOLD analysis project Ga0214921, IMG submission 177992) | Freshwater microbial communities from Lake Lanier, Atlanta, Georgia, United States - LL-1505 | ecosystem: Environmental > Aquatic > Freshwater > Lake | place: USA: Georgia | collected 2015-05-28 | reverse complement strand
TGCGCATCTTTCTGCACGTGCGCATGGCACGCATTGCAGTACGGCGTCCCCAGACCCTCGGTGAACTCAAGGCACACATCCTTGAACATGCGGTTATTGTTCAGCCAGTTGAGGCAGAGTACGCTATCTTCGCCTGCATTGACTTTCGATGCGAAAGTCGTGCACGAACCGCAATAGATACCACCCGTGGTGATCTCCTCGCAGCAATGCGAAAACCTCATGTCGCCCCGGACAAAGTTGATGCAGTGGCGATCAACAGATTTGTTGTATTTGTAGCAGGCCGAGCAAAAGAAGCTGTTCTTCACGTCTACGTCGCCCAGGCAGCAATGGTCAAAGTCCGGGTTGCCCGTCTTCTTATTGACGCACTCACGCTTCTTGTTGAACATTGCGTAGCACTCCTGGCAGTACTTCTCACTCGGCGTGTTTGTCTTGCCTGTGCACACCTTTCGGAAAATCCGATTGCCGGTCACCTTGTTCCAGCACTTGCGCTCCGCGTCGTAGTGTTTCTTACTTTCCTTCTTCTCCTCATTTGAGTCAGGAGCAATCTTACTTTCCTTCTTCTCCTCCTTTGAGGCAGGCGCAACCGCCGTCAGCCACCTACTAATCGGATTTGTCGCAGATGCCACATTGGGGCTCGCAGCGGGGGATGCAACGGGCTCCAGTGCGGGGGCTGCAGCGGGTGCCATGGCGGGGGGGGGTATACGCGTCAGCCGCAGAAGCCCACGCATACCAGCGGGCGGCGCGGGCGCTGCAACGGGCTCCGCGGGCGCCGCAACGGGCTCCGCGGGCGCTGCAACGGGCTCCGCAGGCGCCGCAACGGGCTCCGCAGTGGGTGCCGCAACGGGCTCCGCAGTGGGTGCCGCAACGGGCTCCGCAGTGGGTGCCGCAACGGGCGCCATGGCGGAATACTCCCTAGAAGGTGTTACCTCCTTGGAAGTTACATCTTCACAGATGCGATGATTCTCGAGATGCACTTGATTTAGCAAGGCTTTGAACACGAGCGAGTTCACCAAGCCACCTGTCTTCAGATACTCAATGATTGCTGCAACAGCTTCGGTCACAGTCAGCTCTGCGTTGTTGTTGCAATCACGCAAAAGAACATCCAACACTATCTGCTTCTTCAGGATCTGCGCGAACGTCGAGTTTCGGAGTAACTCACTGAACGCAGCTGCGCTTAACTCAGCTGCGCTTAACTCAGTTGCTACTTTAATATCAGTGCTCGTCACACTAGACATGCAGGACAACCCCACTGCATTGGTTAAGGAATCTTGGTTCGACAACATTAATAGATTAAAATATTATGCAACATATATACATTAATAATTTCAATTTTTATAAAACTAGGCGTAGCCTAGTTTTATAATAAGACTGCGATACGAAATTCAAAATTCTTTAGAATTTTGAATCAGTATTCGCACAATATTTAATTAGGCTTTGCCTAATTAAATATCTCTTAGTTGTAGAATAGAAAATGCAACGCATTTTCTATACACAAACTAACAATTTTTATAAACATCAGAAATCTATAGATAATAAGACTCCGATACAAAATTATAAATTATAAAGAATTTTGAATCAGTATTCAGTTTAATTTTTATAAAAACTAGCCTAGTTTTATAAACATCATTTTCTATACACAAACTAACAATTTTTATAAAACTAGGCTAGGCCTAGTTTTATAATAAGACTGCGATACGAAATTCAAAATCATAAAAAATTTTGAATCAGTATTCGCACAATTTTTAATTAGGCTTTGCCTAATTAAATATCTCTTAGTTGTAGAATAGAAAATGCTAAGCATTTTCTATACACAAACTAACAATTTTTATAAAATCAAAAATATATAGATAATAAGACTCCGATGCAAAATTCTAAATTCTAAAGAATTTAGAATCAGTATTCAGTTTAATTTTTCAAAGGTCTAGTTTTATAAACATCATTTTCTGTACACAAACTAACAATATCAAATTCTAAAAATCTATAGATTTTTGATTGTATAATAAGACTAGGTCAAGTCAAACATTAGCTTTGCTAAATTCAGTTTAATGTGTTGATATATACATAATAATATTATAAAATGTACTATTAATTCATTATGCGTTTTGTAATTACATATAATATTTAATTACTTTAATGACACAATATAAGAATATTATAATAGTTGGCGGTGATGGTTTTTGTGGTTGGCCGCTTTCTTTAAGATTATCATCTATTGGACATAATATAATAATTGTTGATAATTTATCAAGAAGGAAAATAGATATTGAGTTAGGTTCTGAATCACTTACACCATTAAGTTCAATATATGATCGTATTCAGACATGGAAAGAAATAACAAATAAAACAATTATATTCCATTTATTAAATGTAGCAACTGAGTATGATAAATTTGTTCAGTTATTAAAGGATTATAAAATAAATACTATTATTCATTTAGGAGAACAACGTGCAGCACCTTATTCAATGAAAACGCGGAATACATCACGTTATACTGTTGATAATAATTTATCAGGAACTCACAATATTTTATCTGCAATCGTAGAAGTAGATAGTTCAATACATCTAATACATATTGGAACGATGGGTGTATATGGTTATGGTGTTGTAGAAAATAGTATTCTACCCGAAGGTTATGTTGATGTAAAAATGGATGATGGCTCTGGAAATTTTAAAGATACTACTATTTTATACCCTTCTTATCCTGGTTCTATCTATCATTTAACTAAAACACAAGATGCTCTATTCTTTCAATTTTATGCTAAGAATTGGAATATTAAAATAACAGATTTACATCAAGGTATTATATGGGGGTTGTATACAAAAGAAACACTTTTAGATAATCGTTTGATTAATAGGTTTGATTATGATAGTGATTATGGTACAGTTTTAAATAGATTTATCATGCAGGCTGCTAATAATATTCCATTAACTATTTATGGTTCTGGCGAACAAACACGTGCTTTTATACACATTGAAAATTCAATGGATTGCATTGAATTAGCTGTTAATAATCCTGGAATTATTCCTAATAAAGTTTTAATTTTTAATCAAATGATTGAAACACACAGTTTAATAAATCTTGCAAAAATTATACAAGATAAATTTGATAATGTTACCATTCAAAATTTAGATAATCCCCGAAAAGAATTAAAATCAAATGATTTAAATGTATGTAATAAAAAATTTTTAGATCTAGGTTTAAAACCAATATTTATCAACAGTGATAGAATTCAAGAAATATATGATTATATACAAAAATATAATAGTAATCTAAAAACTAATACTATATTGCCGTCTTCTAAATGGTAAAATATATAAAATAATTAAAATTTTATTTTATTCGTCCAAGTAATGATTTATATTTAATAATTATATATAGTAATATCGATACACCTACGCTATAATCAAAAATAGTAGTCTCATCTTCCCATGTTACATAAAATAATAAATTATATTTAGTGAAAATCAATATTAATAAACTTATTATTGTTAATATATTTAACAATGCAGCAAATGCTATACCTATAAATGTTGAACATAAAAATGTTTGAATTATTCCTAGCATATAGTTACCTGTATAATATTTATCAAGTCCTGGTAATCCAAAATATGGATAAAATGCTAGGATCAATGCTATACCTTTAGAATATTTCATTATTAATATCTAGATATTTTTATTATATAATAATATTATAAATATTATCAATATACCTATATCTAATGTAGAATAAAATGTAATGTCACTTATTATGTCATAAAGTGGTGGTGCATGAAATATAACTAGATCTAGTGTATGTATTGGTATTGATTTATATACATGTTTCATATTTAGAGTATTTGATAACTTTCTTAAATATGTTAAATATGGTACTACATCAAAATTTATACTTACACTTGATATATTCTTATTATAAAAATTTACATTTTCAAACCCAAAAAATGGATTAAATAATTTGCATTTTATTATATTATAACGTGTTCTCATATTTGATAAACGATTTACTATAGTACATCCCAATGAATGACCTATTAAATAAATCTTATAATTTTTATATTTATCCATTATTTTTTTAGTATGTTTATATATATCGGATTTTAATATTACATCAATAGAAAAATAAGATTTTATATCAGTTATTATATCGTGTACAGTAATGGTACCTCTTACAAATATTTTTGCTATACCTCTTGTCTTATCTATATAAACTGCATTATAATTATCTCGTAGTTCAAATCTATAATCATTTATTTGATCAATTTGTTTTTTTATTGGAATTTGACCTAATAATATTTCCATATCTTCTTTATCTTCTTCTGAAAATAAATCAGTTGTTCTTTTATTATAATAATGATATAATATATTCAATATAAATACTATTATTATTATATTTTTTAGCATATATTTATACTATGGAAATAATATTATATAATTATTTACATTGTAATTTAACTTCATCAGCAGAATAAGAATTACGATTGATTAATAGTTTACAATCAAATGCAGCTTGTTTTAATTCTAATTCAAATTGTTGTATAAGTTTATTTTTTTTTTTAGCTAGAGACCATATATATTTATAATGAGTCTATTTTTTGCAAAAATAGTGTTATCCAATCATTTATTAAATTATTTTTAATAGCTATTTTATATAAATCAACTAATGATGCATTAAATGTTCTTTCTTTAGCTCCAAATATAGGAAGATTCTCGAAACTAGAATCATGAAAACCAGTAATCTCACATACTACTCCATCATGTGATGTATACCTGCGATAATGTTCTAACTCGTGAATAATAGTAGCATAATGTAATCCTGAAAATAGAATGATATATGAAGGGTGACCACGAATATACTTTATAGCATCCATTTTTTCATGAATTATAAAATTAAATAAATTTTTAATATCATCATAAAATTTTAATAAATTTATATATAGACAGTTTCCTTTCAAATAATATGCACCTAACCTATAATTATCATATATAAAATCAAACTGTGGCATTTTATCATATTTAAATGTAACACCAGATTTAATCAAGATATTAATATATGATATCATAAATGTTTCAAATAATAACTTGTATTTATTATTACTAGCGCTATTTTGCAAACTATTTATATATGATAAGCCCCCTCCTTTTTGATAATTGTCTATAATTACTAGATTATATTCTGTAGCTTTAATTTTAATATAATCAATTATTTGACCATTAATATCTAAGAATTTATTTGTTAGCCATTTTGTAATACAAAAATCAACATAATTAATTAATGTAAAATTAGATGATAATATATTTTCATCACTAATACGATTTATTAAATCTATAAAATCATTATGAAATTCTGAAGAAAAATTATAAATTTGTTCTAATTTAACAGTATTTAATTTACTATATGATATTTTTGTAATATTATTATCTATTGTGGACATAATACTATAATATAATTCACATATATTTTTATTATATTTGTGCACTAGACTATTTCTAATCAATTCAGCAATATTTAATATTTTATCATTATATTGAAATTTATGAGTTGTAATAAAACTATCCATTGAAGTATATTGATCAATTGCAGTATTCGGTAATATTTGATCAATTATGAACAGACCTCTCTTTCTATTTATTTCTTTTATTGGTGGCAAAGTATTTTCAAGAGCACATCTTGTAAGTATGCCATTAAAAATAAGATCAATTAACAATGTATTAATTTCTTGAATTAATTTTATATCAAATTCTGCATCAATTCGACTTTGAACAGGTGAATAATATAATCCATTAATATCTAATATATAACCGGTTGAAGCAAATAATATAATAGTTTTATTTATATTTGTAAATTTATTTAAGAATTGATCTAAACGTATAAACGGAACACCATGACATAAAACATATGATATTGAATCATTTTTTTCTTTTAAGAAAAATTTAAAATATTGTGAACCATAAATCTGAAATGCATTATTATTAATCTGTATATCATTAAGTCTAATATTAATATAAGGAATTGATGAAAACATATCATTTAATTCATAATATAATGATTGGGCTAAATAATTAAAACTAACAAATGATTTTTCTTTATAAAATACTGTTATTGATGTTAAATTTTGTTCATCTATTTTTTTTGGTGCATAGTATGTTATTGTTTTTTGAATATCAATAACTTTATTATCATTATATATTGGAATATCTTCAATATTAAAATTTACAGCATCTGATATACTTCTTATTAAAACTTTGCTAGAATTTTTGTATACATTAAAAAAACCATTTCCCATTTGCCCTGCACTATCTTTATTTTTTTCACTATAATATGGAACACTTAAAGATATAATATTATTTAAATCAGAAAACCCAATATAATCAGTATTTTCATATACCATTATCATATTATCTGATCCAGGAATAGTTTTATATCCAATTTTAATATTAACTTTACCATTATCATTAACTATTAATGATTTAAATTTATCTAAAAATATTTCTCTTGGATTTAAATCATTATATAATCTAAACTTATATTTTGAATTAATAACATCAATTGAATTTTGTAATAATTCAATTGCAACTGATCGTTCTGGTTGATTAGATGAACCATAATTAACTGCAATTTGTATAATTTGTAATTCTAATGGTCTTTGATTATTAAGTTTATTATCTTCAATAATAGTACGATAATCATTTTCATTATTATTGTACAAATATGAAATAAAATTAGATAAAGTGTATGTTTTTTCATTTAATCTAGTACCATATGTAGTATCATAATATAACATTAAAATATTATCAATGCTAATTAAACTTTCAATAAAAGTTATGATGTATCCAATAATAGATGTATTATGGATTGCTATATTATAATGATGATTTAATTCTGATAATTCTTGATAATATCTATAATTATATGTATCTCCATAAAACATTATAGAATTAAAATAATTATTTATTTCAGATTGCGAGAATTTATATATAAAATCAATTATTTTATCTTTATTAATTTGTGTATTAATTTTAACAAAATTATATAGTTTATAAATCAACCTATTATCAAAATACATAGATTTAAAATTTAATAATATAAAAAGATAAATTAATATAATATAATTATATCCATTGTTGCGATATTTAATAATTTTTTGTAAATTATTAGTAAAATCTATATATTGCAAAGGTAGTAATTGTTTTAATATAGTAGGTGTTAATAGCAATGGTATTCTAATAGTTGTTGTGGTTTTATTTTCATATGAACCATATGGTGTAAATGATGATAAAAAATTATAATCTATTTCAGTATAAAATGATTTAATAATTGGTAACTCAAAATTAATGATATTACTTGTAATATTAAAACAATATAAATTTGTAGTACAAAATTGTTTGACATAACTATAAATACGACTAAATTGTTCTTTATCTTCAATATGATTGTAGATACTAAATTCACGGTTAACTTTTAATTTTTCTAATTCGGAAAGTATTTCATATAAATATTTAAAAGTACTTAATAGATTAACATATTGATGATACAATATATAAAAATTTAAATCGTCTGCAGATATTTGGTCATGTGTTCGTATATGTTGATCTATAATTTGTATATTTTCAAAAATATTATTTGTATATTTTGCTATTATAAATGATTTTATAATTTTTTGTTTTGTATTAATATTATTATTAATTTGTTTTAGTTGATTTTCTATATTTTGAAAGTATAAATTATTATATAATGTATATAAATCTTCATTATTATATGTTTGATTAATTGTAAAATATAATGATTTATTTGGTATATCTAATTTTTCATATGCAGATAATATTAATTGTGTTAATGATTGTTTTAATTTAGAATTTATATTTTGTGCAGTTTTAGATTGTAATAATTTATTTATATCTTTAAGTTTATTAATAATATTATTAGTTAATTCATTATTATTATTATCAATATATTGTTTTGTATTTTTAATATAATTTAAAAAAATAGAATCAAATGTTAGTTTAATATCATCTATCTGTAAATTATATTCATTTTTGTTTGATAATATATTATTTATGCAAATATATAGATTCTGAATATTTTTATTGTTTGAATTTTTATTTATTAATACCAAATAAATATTTTTGAGATATTCTTTTATATATTTAATAAAATCTTGGATTGTTTGCGAATTAACTACAGTTATTTTTCCTTTATAAGTGCGTGATATTTCAGATTTTATAATTTGTTCTATATCTAGTGACTTAATTTCAGGTTGATCTTTATAATAATCAATTATTTTATTAGTATTTTTATTAGTATTACGGTAAAAAGTATTTTTAACTAAAATATATGAATCAAAATAAAATATAGATTCATTATTATAATTTGGATAATCAAGTAATGGATAAGTTATTCCAAAATCAATATTATATTTCTTATCATATCCATATATTGCACTTACAATTTCTCTTAGTTTACTAGGATGGCATGTATCAATTATATATGTAACAATATTAGATATATATATTTTATTTAGACTAAATGAAGCAGAATATAATATAACAAATAGATCTTTAATATTTTTACAATTAAAATTATTTATATCAAGTTCAATAAAATGTATTAATATTTTAATAACTAAACCATCTACAAAATCAAACATATCTTTAATATAAGTGTATTTAAATTTATATTCACCGTAGTTAAATATTAACAGTTCTTTATCATAATAATAACCATATGATTTTAGTACATGTAATTTTATTAATGGTAAAATATAATTTATAGAAACCAAATTTAAATTTGCTAAAAATTTATCAATAATTTTATTTGTATCAACATCAATTTTAATATTATTATTAATAAGAATCATTGGTATTAATTCACTATCTATATAAGATGCAACTATATTTAATGCATTATCAGAATCAATAAAATTAATATTATTGATAAATACATATTCATTGTAGTGAATTATATCATCTTTTAATTTATTATCTAAATATATTATATATTTTCCTAATAGCAATTTTTTATTATTTTTTATTTGATCTGCAAATTTTTTATTAATAAAGTTATTAAGTGGTTCAAAATTGATATTTTGTGAGGATACTAATTTATATTTAACATCTATTATGTATTTTAATTGACTATTATGAATTGGAATTGGAATATATTCATCTACAAATAAATTATTAATTATTTCCATTACTTTAAATTTAATAATTTCAACCGCTTCTGTTTGCATTGTAAATTTGTAATATTCATTAATTAAATCTTGTAAAATATATAAATCCACTGATTTAGATCTTATTAATGTTGCAAGTCTATTAATGAATATATCAATTTGTGGTGTTTTTAAAATGATATCATTTCTGGCAACTGGTAAATCAAATGAAGATGGTAAATCTATTAAATATAAATTAGATCCACTATATTTTGTTGTTAAATTAACAATTGCAACACCGGCTACTGTTATAATTAAATGATTCTTATTATCGTAACTTTTAAAAATATTTGTTATATCTGTATCAACACTTTTAATTTCATATGTATCAATTTTTTTTGTAGAACTAGATGGCACTAATAATTTATTTAACATTGTATCAGGATCTATACCAATACCTGAATCCTGAACCATGATCATATTATTATTTAAAATAACAAATATTGATTGATTGCTAATTGAATCATTTATTATATTAAATAATTTATATTCTTTACTATTAATTTTATCATTATCTGACTTGATAAATATTTTTCCATTTTTATAACAAATTAATCTATGCAATTCATTATATATATTTAATAATTCTTCATCAGATAATGAAATATTTTTATATGTCATTACTGTTCCTGTTTTTTTACAATTATTATATTTATCAATTCTAAATTTAAAAACTGTATCATATTTAATCTGTAACACATAGCCTAAAAATGAGTCATTATTTTTAAAACAAGTAGTTATTTCTAAAATACAATTATATTTAATTAAAGGACTTAATGCTGAAAAAAAACCAACGCCAAATTTTCCAACTTTATTATTTCTCATTGTATTTTGCGCATCAAAACCATTAACAATAAGTTCAACAATAAATTGTTCTTTAATATTAAATATGTGCATAATAACATCTTTTAACAATACATCTGATATTTTTTTACCTAATTCTGTACAAATTTGTTTATTTTTTTTAATGTCGTCTAATAATTTGTCAGTAGATTTGTCTAAACAAAAACCACAAGTTAAAATTGCAATATCATACCATACATCTTTATCATTAAATAAATCTAATAATAAATCTAATTGTTTCATCCCCCCATATTGCACTTTATTAATAAATTGTAACAGATTATTATATTTGGTATAATATTTATAATATTTATAATATTTATTTTTATAATTATTCATATATTTAATTATAGAAAAAATTATTTATGTAAAAGATAGATTATTCATAGATTGACAAATTTTAGTATCACAATGCCATGGATCAGATTCATAATCATCCAAATATTCTAAATATGATTCAAAAATATAATCAATAAATCTCATATTTTGATCTTCTATTAAAACATTTCCACCTGAAATAATATTATCTAATATATTATTAATAATAACATCACCATTGGAACATACATTGCTATAATTGTACTTTAGCCATCTATAAATTTCAGATGTAAAAATATTTCTTAATATTTCTAAATATAATTGACTATTAACTTGTAAATTCTGATTATTTGCTAATAATATTTTTTCACATTTATTATTATAGTAATAATATTTAATATTCTGAATTACAGTTGGTTTTTTATAAAAATATAATAGAATGGCATCATTATAATCAGGTGATATAAATATTACTTGTCTAATTTCACATGCACCTGAGTCATATAGTATATTAGTTAGTTGTTGAACTTGTTGTAAAGATACGGCAATACAACATCTTCCCCCGGCATTTAATGAATTAATACAACTATACATATAATTAATACTATCTTGATTACTGAACTCTATTGGCATTTGTGTCATAATAATATCATATTTATTTTTATTAGTTAGATAATTATTATTGATAATATTAAAATTTTTATTTGAATTAAAAGCACTAAAAATAATATTCATATTCATAATACATTCTAAATAAGTATCGTGATTAGATTCAAAACCACATAAACCATCGCTCATAACATAATTCCAGTCAAAATTAATATTTTTTTCATATGCTTTTTTGATAACATATTTTAATGCATCAATTAAAAGCCCACCATTTCCTACAGCTGGATCATATATGGTTTCAATATATCCAGCTTTATTAATATCTGGATCAACAAGATTTATCATAAATTCTTTAGTATTTGGTGACAACATTAAAATAATATAATAATTACATATAAATTATTATATTATTCAATTTTTCTAGTTTACGGGAAACAGTCTAGTTTTATATAGTATAAAGAATTATCATTATTATATTATAATGACTACATTAACAAATATAGCTCAGAATGAATTTATAAATCATGATATTATGAATATGAAATTATTGGGTAATCCAGGATCAGGAAAAACACATGCAATTATACAATTTTGTATTGATAAATATACAAAAAAAATAGTAAACTCTAGTAAAAATTTTTTAATTATATCATTCTCTCGTAAAGCAAAGGATGACTTTATATCAAAGGGACGTAAATCTAGTAAACCAAAAATATTTAATAATATTATGACCATACATAAGCTCGCATCTATTATATTTAAAAATTGTTACTCTAAAACATCAACTAATGTAAATACTATTATTCTTGCAACATATCTAAAAATAATAGAAAATATAATAGATTTAACACAAATAAAATTATTATCAAAATGTAAAATGATAATTATTGATGAAGCACAAGATATATCTGAAAATCAATATAATTTTATTTCTATTTTATCAAATAAACTAAATATTCCTTTAATTTTAGTTGGAGACCCAAATCAATCAATCTATCAGTTTCAAGGCGGATCTGATAAATTCTTATTAAATCATCCAGGACCATCAATATCTCTAACTAAAAATTACAGATCAACAAACCAAATAATAGCATTCTTAAATAAATTGAGGCCTTGGAATACATTACCTAGTATGGAAAGTGCAAATAATATTAATGGACCCAAACCATCAATTTATGTAGAATCAATAGATAATATATTAGCTAATATGTTAGTTGAATTAAAAACACACGAACTTTCAGATATTGCAATTATTGGGCCTGTTAAGAAGGCTAATTTTAAAGGAAATTTTTATACAAATATTGGTTTACAATTAATAGCTAATTTTTTAGAAAAAAATAATATTAAATATATTCAACATTATAAATTAGATGATATTATAGATACATCTCAATATGAAATGAAGAAAGACCATGTTAATTTAATAACTGCACATGGATCAAAAGGGTTGGAATTTAAGAAAACCCTTGTTATTAATTTTCATCAGAGCACATTCGGAATTAAACCAACAAAAGAAGATTATAATCATTTCAAATATCTTTGGTATGTATCACTATCAAGAGCAAAAGAAGAACTTGTGATTTATGTTGATAATAATAAAAAAATATTTTCTGAAATAATTAAAGTAGATAAAGATTTATATAATTTAACAGGAACTTTAGATTATCAAGATTCATATCAAGATGAAATTAAACCAGATAAATATGAAGTAACAAAAATAATTAATGATAATAAATATTTTAATGAGAATATATTATATGAATTTGAGAAAGAGTTTACATATCAAGTTGAAAAAGAAAAACTATTTGATTGTCTAAATAGTGATCTAGAAGAACATTCATTATTTTCATCTTTATATGGTAAATTTATGGAAGAATTATTAACAGTTTATTATCATTATAATGATATAGATAAATATATTATATCAAAAAAAGAAAAATTAAATAATACTATAATTATTACAACAGATAATTTTAATATTTATAGTAGACTTCAAAGCAAAGGTTTTATTATTGATTTTGTTTTATATGATATTAATAAAATTTTAGATAATAAAGATTGTGTTGATAGTGATGAATATTATTTTATTAAAGAATGTTATGATAAAGTTAAACAAAATACCATTAGAATGTTCAAAGAATCTAATCTTTATTATTATGATAATAAATATATTAGTGATTTATATGATGATTTATTATCAAAAGATATTCCTAAAACTGTGTTTAATATTATTTTATATTGGTATCAAATTGAAAACGAGGCAATGTATTTAATGAAAAAAGATTTCACACCACATCTATTATCGCTTGAAAAATATTTCGATTTATTAAATAAATTAAGTAAAAATATGTCACCCAATTTATTATTTCAACAATTAACAACACATAATCATTATAATTTAGTTGGTATAATTGATATAATTGATAATAATAAAATTATTGAATTAAAATTCGTAAAATCAGTTGATATTAAACATATCATTCAAACATTATTGTATAGTAATAATTATAATAATTTTTTTGTAAAACAACAAACATCATTTGAGATATGGAACTTATACGATGGAACTAAATATATTGTTACATTTGATAAATTAACAAGCT
>Ga0214921_10008258_pt1 | contig 13582 bp, 7 predicted proteins | sample LL1505_MetaG_FD_177992 | JGI IMG/M metagenome (GOLD analysis project Ga0214921, IMG submission 177992) | Freshwater microbial communities from Lake Lanier, Atlanta, Georgia, United States - LL-1505 | ecosystem: Environmental > Aquatic > Freshwater > Lake | place: USA: Georgia | collected 2015-05-28 | reverse complement strand
CGGCACAATAGGTGCTATTTCATCCACGCAAGGGCATCCGCATGAAGCGCAGCACAGACAGATTTTTGACCACGCACACCGGCAGCTTGCCCCGGCCCGATGACCTGATCCAGATGATGTTTGCCAAAGAAAGCGGCGTGCCCGTGGAGCCGAAGGCTTTGCAAGCGCGCATTCGCCAAGCGGTGGCTGAGGTGGTGGGCTTGCAGGCCAAGGCAGGGGTTGATTTGGTCAACGACGGCGAGATGAGCAAGCCCAGCTATGCCACCTACATCAAAGACCGTTTGGGCGGGTTTGGCGGCACGGGCAACAGTTTTGTCTACCAAGACTTGGCCGACTTCCCGGTGCTGGAGCGCAAGGTGTTTGGCGACCCAGGTCGTTCGCGGCGCAAAACACCGGCGTGCAATGCCCCCATCACTTTGGAAGATGCGCAAGCCGCCCACACCGATGCCGACAACCTGTGCGCTGCTTTTGCCCAAGTGCCGCACGAAACGGCCGCACAAGAGATGTTCATGAGCGCGGCGTCTCCGGGCGTGGTGTCGCTGTTTTTTCGCAATGACCATTACAAAGACCACGAAACCTATTTGTACGCCATCGCTGACGTGATGCGACATGAATACGAAAGCGTGGCCAAGGCCGGTATCGTGTTGCAAATTGACTGCCCCGATTTGGCCATGGGGCGGCACATCCAATACGCCGATTTGCCGCTGCCTGAATTTCGCAAGCGCGCGCAAATGCATGTGGAGGCCTTGAACCATGCCCTGGCCAACATCCCTGCCGAGCAGTTGCGCATGCACGTGTGCTGGGGCAACTATGAGGGGCCGCACCACTGCGATGTGGATTTTTCTTCCATCATCGACATCGTGTTCAAGGCCAAGCCCCATGCCATCTCTTTTGAGGCGGCCAACCCACGCCACGCCCATGAGTGGACGCTGTTTGAAAGCGTCAAGTTGCCCGAGGGCAAGGTGTTGATTCCCGGTGTGCTGGAGTCCAAAACCAATTTCATCGAACACCCCGAGCTGATTGCCCAGCGCATCGCGCGGTATGCCCATTTGGTTGGCCGCGAAAACGTGATTGCCGGCAGCGACTGCGGCTACGGCACCTGGGTGGGTCAGGCTGCGGTCGACCCCGATGTGGTGTGGGCCAAGCTGGCCGCGATGGCCGAAGGGGCACGCATCGCCAGCAAACAGTTTTGGAAATGATGGACTTTGTGAGTTCAATGGCCACGGAACACCCGCATGTCTGACAGCAATCAATTCAAATTGGCCGGCGTGATGGGCATGCCCATTTTTCAGTCGCGCTCGCCCCTCATCCACAACCACTGGATCGCCTTGCACGGCATCAAGGCCGCTTACGGCCACTTCCCCGTGCAAATACACCAAGTGGAAGCGGCGGTGCGTGGCTTGGCCGCATTGGGCATGGCTGGGTGCAACATCACCTTGCCCCACAAAGTCAAAGCCATGCCACTGATGGACCACCTCACCCCCTTGGCCCAGCGGGTGGGGGCCATCAATTGCATCGTGGTGCAGGCCGATGGCAGCTTGCATGGCCACAACAATGACGGTTATGGGTACATCCAAAGCATCAAAGACGACAAACCCGATTGGCGCGCCGATGCAGGCCCCATCACCTTGTTGGGTGCTGGCGGCGCGGCGCGGGCGGTGATCATCGCTTTGATCGATGCCGGTGCGCTTGAAATTCGATTGCTCAACCGCACCCGCGACAAAGCCGAGGCATTGGCGGCGATCAATCCCCAGGTGGTGAAAGTGCATGACTGGTCTGAGCGCCATGCCGCCTTGTCCGGTGCCGCCATGTTGATCAACACGACCAACCAGGGCATGTATGACCAACCGCCCTTGGACTTGGCGCTCGACGACTTGCCGCACACGGCCTTGGTCAGCGATTTGATCTACGTGCCACTGGAGACGCCTTTGATCAAAGCCGCCAAAGCCCGTGGCCATGTGGCCATCAATGGCTTGGGCATGTTGCTCAACCAAGCTGTGCCGGCGTTTGAGGCTTGGTTTGGCATCAAGCCCACCATCGATGCGGCATTGCGCCAGAAAATCCTAGCCACCTTTTAGCCTCCCATGCTTGCCCTTTTATTTACCAATTGCCGACGCTGCCAGACATTGCAATCCTTGACGCGCACTTTGGGATGGGCCTTGTGCGCAGGCTTGTTGGCCTTGCCCGCTTGGGCTTCGGACAGTGGTTGGAGCATGGGTTTGTATGCGGGCAAATACCACAACCAAGAGCCTGCCAGTTTTTTGGTGGGCCGCAGCGAATTCAAAGACCATTACCTCTTGGCGGTGACCGCCAGCAAACGTTTATGGCGTGCGCAGAATTGGCCCCTCGAGTTGGAGTTGGACGCCATGCTGGGCCAACAATGGGGGCAAGCAACCCTCAGTGAAGTGGCCGTAGCCCCAGTGTTGCGCTGGAGTGGCTTGCCTGGCAGAGACACACTGGCCGTTGATGTGCGTGCGGGACCACTGGGGATTTCATACACCAACATCATCAGCCCCTTGGAGCGGGGCGTGGATGATCAAGGCAGTCGCACACTCAACTTTTTGATGCTGGAACTCACGGCCACAGCACCGAAGAATCCCAAATCAGAATGGTTTGCGCGGCTGCACCACCGCTGCACCATTTATGACTTGATGAACAACTATGGTGCGAATGGCGAGGATTTTTTTGCCTTGGGTTGGCGGCGTCGCTTCTAGGCGATCACTCCACCACAATGCCCTTGCCTTTGACCACCCGGGCCCACAAGGCCATTTGGGCTTGAATGAATTCTTGGGCCGCCTTGGTGCCGCCTTTTTGCACGTCCCCCCCCAATTGGGCGATGCGCGCTTTGACCTCGGGTGTGTCCATCGCCTTGATCAGGGCATCAGAGAGTTTTTCTACCACGGCGTCAGGGGTGCCAGCCGGCGCGAATATGGCGTTCCACTCGTGGATCTCACTGCCGCTCACGCCGGCTTCGGCCAGGGTGGGCACATCGGGCAAAGCCGTGGCCCGTTTGCCTGAAGTGACAGCCAGGGCACGCAGTTTCCCGGCCTGGACATGCTGCAGGGTCGAGGCCAGGTTGCCAAAAAACAGGGGCACCTGGCCGCCGATCACATCGTTGAGCGCTGGTCCGCCCCCTTTGTAGGGAATGTGCACCATGTCCACGTTGGCAGCCGACTCAAACAAAGCCCCGGCCAAATGTTGGGCAGAACCGTTGCCCGATGAGGCGTAGGCGATGGCGTCCTTGCGCGACTTGGCCAAGGCAATCAAGTCGGCAATGTTTTTGGCTGGTACCTGCGCGTTGACCAACACCACATTTGGAAACAGAGCCATCACCCCAATGGGCTTGAAGGCCTTGCTGCTGTCATAAGGCAGTTTGGGAAACAAAGCCGGGTTCACTGCAAACGACGAAGCATCCAGCATCAAGGTGTAGCCATCGGGCGTGGCTTTGGCCACGGCGCTCGCACCAATTTGCCCGCTGGCACCAGGTCGGTTTTCCACCACCACGTTTTGCCCCAGCACCTCGGCCATTTTGGGCGCCACCAAGCGCGCCATGGCATCGGCCCCGCCGCCAGGGGGGTAGGTGACGATCAGGGTGATGGGTTTGGTGGGCCAGGGTGGGGTTTGGGCCGTTGCAGCGACTGTGCAGACGAGAAGAGCAGTTCCCAACTTGAGCAGACTGATCAAAAGACGACGAACATGAAATGTTGAAGTGAGAAGAATCATTTTTTAGCAGAGATGTGATTGTGACCCCATCTATTTTGGATGCATTCAGGTAGTGGACAAAAGAAATGATGGCAAGCATTTATTAAGATTAAATAATTCATATATACGCGGATGTAATGAATTCTTGTAGTAGACAAAAAAAACTGATCGATTACGATATCTATTCCTGAGACCAACAAGATAAATCACAAATTAATGGGTCTTTGCGGATAAAGATTTTTCAAGGACATACATGAACATCGTCACGCCACTCACCACATCGGTCAATGCCAACGGCAAAATTGTGATTCAAGACGCATCCTTGAGTGATCCATTGACAGTCAAGTACTCCGGCAGTGAGTGGAATCCAACCCAAAGCTCCACTTACACCGATAGCAAGTATGAAGTGAAAGTGATGGCGGTCGCCAAGACAACGCCTGATGTCGGAGAAACTTATTACACCATCGCGGTGAAAAGAACCAATCAAAATGGGATCGGAAAACTCAATGAAACGACAGACATCTCATGGGATATTTACCGGGTTGATACATCTGGAGACATTGATCTAAACAAAATAGTTTGGACCACCAAGGGAATCTCTCACTTCGAAGCCAAGCTGGGCGTAGACCTGAATGGCGACGGCTTCCAATTGCCTGTGAAAACGGTTTACAACGACAGTGAGCCGGGCTTGAAATTGGTCAAAGACACGGATAAATCGATCTACATCAGGGATGGCGACAAAGATATCTTGGTTCAACGCAGTGGCCTGCAAGGGCCTGAGTTTTTAGAGTACTCGAGTAAAGATTATTTCGGTAATAAATTTGAAAGTACGGCCGTGGCTGCCGAAGCAGTCTCCATTAATGGCATCAAACAGTTTTACGCAGTTGCGGTCAAAAGCTTTTACAAACCGGCAGGCTCCAATGAAGAGAAAAACATCACATGGGCTGTTTACAAAGTCGATTTGAATGGAAACAACGTTGAAGCCAAATCAGCTAAAGGTGTCGGTTTATTATTTGAATCCACCTTCAGCCAAGACTTGAATGGCGATGGTGTGATTGGCCTTGGCGCCCGAAAACTAGACACCACGGATACAACTGGCGTGCGCTTGGCCCGAGACACCGATGGTGTTTTGTACGTCGTTGAAAACAGCAATGATGTTGAATACAGTGATGCCCTCAAGGCAAACGTCGTCAAAGCCAATGCCACCTCGGCATACCAACTTAAAGATGTAAATGGGTATTCCTTGATAGAGGAAAATTCCACGTCAACTTTTGAAACGAAAGTGGTCGGCATCCAAAAGCAAAGTGATGGCAGCTATTTGTTGGCGAGTCGCAATACGCAAATCAGTGGTGATGAACGCACGGTGACTTGGCAAGTTCTGTCCTTGACCAAAAACGAGGACAACTCTTTCACAAGTGATTGGAACAAGTCAGTTAGCAATCTAAAAGCCATTTCTTTGTACGAGGAAAAACTCAACCAAGACTTGAATGGCAAAGATGGAATTGGTTTCAAAGCCGATTCCATAACCGTGGCCGATACTGACAAAGCGGGGCCAGCTTATTTGGCCAGAGATAGTGATGGGGCTTTATACGTCAAAGATGAGAGCAAAAAACTCTACATCACCGACAGTTCTGGTAGGGAGCAAAACTTAGAAAATTCTTATTCCATGGCTGGAACAAGCAGCTACTCCTATAAAGCGGAGGCCATAGCTGTCGAAAGATTTCCGATTGTCAAAACCACCATCACCTATGCTGGTACGGGCAGCGGAACTGGTTATTACAGCACCTACAGCACCCCCATGACCGCAATCACGACGACGACGACTGTGACGGGTTATAAGCTGGCCATTAAACAAACTTCTGTATCCAACGGCAAGACAGACATCAACTGGCAAATTCACACATTGGATGAGAATGGCCGCTTGGATTGGAGCCTCTCGAGCAGTTCCAAAAGCGTGGTCGCCGTAGAAGAAGACTTCCATCAAGATTTGAATGGTGACGGCGTTGTGGGCCTAGAGGTTGCTAAATTAACCTTGATCAGCAAGTCGCCAGAAACCAATGTGGAGCTGAAGAGAAGTGCCGATGGCGGGCTTTACATCATTGCAGGCGGAGCGCCGATCGCCATCAAAGACAAGAATGGAGCCGCGATCAGTTTAGAAAACTCTGGCACCTATTCTTCTGGATATAGCGGTGGAAGCGGTTCATCCAGCAATGAATCGAAAGCGATAGCGGCTGAAAAGGTGGTGGTCGAAGGGGTCACCACTTACAAGTTGGCCATCAAAATGACCAATACCTACAACGGCAAGACCGATGTGAATTGGCAGATTTACACCCTCAATGATCAAGGGGTGATCGACTGGTCAAAGCCAGGTAGTTCCACATGGACGAAGAGCATCACTGCTTATGAAAAAATATTTCACCAAGATTTGAACAAAGATGGCGTTGTCGGCGTCGATCCAGCGTCTATGAAAGCGGTGGCTACCGATACCTTGGGCGCCACTTTGCTCAAAGACAGCGACGGATCACTCTACATCAAGGATGGCACCAACTCCATTGCCATCACCGATGCCAACGGTGGCACGCCCAATCTGGAAAATTCGAATTCTTGGAGCAATGGCTCCTACAGTGGGTCTTATAAGTCAGAAGCTGTTGCAGTTGAAAAAACAAGCGATGGCTATAAGTTGGCACTGAAAAACACCAATGTCAACGATGGAAAAACCGATGTCAGTTGGCAGGTTTATAGCTTGACGGATAAAGGCGTGCTGGATTGGTCCAGGCCGGGGACCTCCTCATGGACCAAGAGCATTACTAAATTTGAAAGTGACTTTAAGCAAGATCTCAACGGTGATGGTGCCATTGGTGTGGACCCGACCACGTTGGTAGCCATTGCAACCGACACCACCGGTGCTGGGGTGTTGCGTGGTCAGAATTCGGATGCCTACATCAAAGACGGCAGCACTGTCCTTGCCATTTCTGACACCTATGGTGGCTCTCCCAATTTAGAGCAAAGCAGCAGTTGGACCTATGACGGCAAAACCAACTCCAACAAGTCGGAATTGTTCGCGGCTGAAAAGCAAAGTGACGGCACTTACAAGGTGGCCATCAAATACACCAATAAAAATGGAGATTCCATAGACGTCAATTGGCAGGTTCACTCTCTCAGCGCCACTGGCGCACTTGATTGGAGCAAATCGACGTGGAGCCGGTCCATCACCAACTCTGAGCGGTTTTTCAACCAAGACATGAATGGTGACGGCATCATTGGTATCTTGCCCGGCAAAATGACCATGGTGAAAACCGATGTTGTGGGTACGCAACTGGCCAAAGATGCAGATAAAAATATTTACATCAAAGATGGCCAAACTTATATCGCACTGACCGATTCCTATGGCGGCACACCCAATCTTGAATATTCCAACAGTTGGACGGACGGGTCGAACGAAAGTCTTGTCTATGCGGTAGAAAAACAAACCGACGGAACATTTAAGTTGGCCGTCAAAAATACCAATATTTACAGTGGCGTGACCACGGTCAATTGGCAGGTTTACTCGCTGAACGCGCAGGGCGCACTGGATTGGAGCAAGTCAACCTGGACGCAAAGCATATCCAACGTAGAAACACAATTCAAACAAGATTTGAACCTGGATGGTTTTGTGGGGGTGGATTCGTCAACCATGCTTGCTGTGGGCAAGGATGTGCTGGGAGCCACCTTGGTAAAGGATGCAGATGGTGCCCTGTTCATTCGCAATGGCAACGATTTAACGGCCATCACCGATTCTTATGGTGGTGCACCCAAGCTTGAATATTCAAATTCGTGGACTGGCGGGTCGAATAAATCCGAGGCCATGGCCGTTCAGAAACAATCGGACGGAACCTACAGGCTTGCCATCAAAACCACCAATGTTTACAACGACAAGACGGACATCAGTTGGCAAATTCAAACCCTCAGTGAAGCGGGCGTGCTAGATTGGTCTAAATCCAGTTGGAGCAAGGCCATTACAAGCCATGAAAAATTGTTTGAGCAAGACCTCAATGGCGACGGGAAGGTTGGCATTGATAACGATAAATTGGACCTTGTGGGCACTGACACCAACGGCGTTCGTCTCGCCCGCGATGCTGAGCGTGCTTTGTATGTCCAAATTGGCTCTGCGTGGTATGCCATCACCGATACCAATGGCGGAAGCCCAACCCTAGAGTCGAGTAATTCATGGACAACTGGCTCCTATAAAAGTGAAGCCATTGCCGCTCAAGAGCAGGCGGGGGGAGCCATCAAACTGGTGATCAAAAACACCAATACTTATGATGGAAAAACCACTGAGTCCTGGCAAGTACAAACATTGAGCAATAAAGGTGTTTTGGATTGGTCAAAGTCCTCTTGGTCAAAGAATGTTTCCTCCGTTGAGTCGCTGGTGAATGAAGACTTGAATGGCGACAAGACCATTGGACTGGATAAGAGCAAACTGACTTTAATTTCAACGGATACGACGGGCCATGTTTTGGCCAAAGATGCAGACGGAATTCTGTACATCAAGGTAGATGCCAATACCCTCAAAACCATCACCGATACATATGGTTCCACATCCAATTTGGAGTTCAATTCAAGTTGGACGGGCGGATCTTCTAAAACTGAGGCTTATGCCGTTGAGTTGCAATCCAATGGCACCTATAAGTTGGCTCTTAAAAATACGGTTGTCAACAATGGTGTTACTGAATACAGTTGGCAAATTCATACACTCAGTGCTGACGGTGCAATCGATTGGAGTAAATCTTCTTGGACCCGATCAGTTGCCAGTGTGGAAGCATTGTTCAATCAAGATTTGGATGGCGATAGTAAGACTGGTATAGACACAGATAAATTGGTAGTGGTGAGTACAGATGTGTCAGGTACTGGCGGAGCTCTTTACAAAGATGGCGGCGGCGCTCTCTACATTAAAGAGGCGCAAAGTTATATTGCTATTGTGGATAAAAACGGTGGTGCTCCATTTTTGGATTCCAGCACCAGCTGGACGGGCGGAAGTGCCTCACGGGTTGCATATGCCGTGGAAAAGCAGGCGGATGACACCTATCGATTGGCGGTTAAAAATTCTTACACCGACACTGTGGCCAATAAAACAGAGGTGTCTTGGGAGATTTTTACGCTCAGTGCAAAATCATCTGGAACCACAACGTTGGATTGGGGCAAAACCTCCTACGTTAAAAATATTGCCTCTTCTGAAGCCGCGTTCAATCAAGATTTGAATGGTGACGCCACGTTGACCTCTGCATCAACCACCGCGGTGGAGTTAACGTCTGATGTCACTGGGATCAAGTTGGCCAGGGGTTCGGATGGAGCCCTTTATATCAAAGCGGACAAGACATTGATGGTTCAAGATGAACTGGGCAATGCAGTGATGCTAGAGGATAGCCAGTCTGCATCAAATTACTCGCTGATCGCAACTGCCAGCGCCGTTGAAAGCGTCGTGGCTGGTGGTAAAACAAGCTATCGTTTGGCCGTCAAAGCCGTGACAACAGTTGGGTCACTTGAGACGAGTGATTGGAGGATTTATACGTTAACTGACAAGGGTGTGGTTGACCCTTTCTTTACCTCATTCAAGGGTGTTGCTGCGCAAGAAAGTATTTTTAACCAGGACATGAATGGTGATGGCGTATTGGGTATTGCGGCCTCAAGCTTAAAAGATATCCAAACCGATTCCGTTGGTGACAAATTGGCGATGGACCCAAATGGTGCTATTTACATCAATAGCTCCGGTCAAAATCCTTTGCGCATCAGTGATGGTGATGGCGGTGACCTATCGTTTAATTTCACCTACTTGATTGAGGGCGGCAGTATGAAGGGGGAATCCTTTGCTGTGGAAAAGCAAACAGACAGCTCTTATAAGCTGGCTGTTAAGTACACGGATGTATTGGGCACTGAAGAGACCATCAGTTGGAAAATTCATACCCTAGATGCCACTGGAAAACTGGATTGGACCAAAGCCGACAGTATTGTTGATGTGACAACCGTGGAGCGTGCCTTCAATCAGGACCTGAATGGAGACTCCATCATCGGTCTGACTGGATTGTCAGCGAGTCAAAACCAAACTGCCGTGTTGATGGGCTGAGTGAACCATGTTTAAAAATATCATTTCTTTTCGATCGCATTGGTTATTGGCCATCGTTTTGCCCTATTTGTTGGTGGCATGTGGTGGAGGCGGTGGTGGTAGCAGCGCATCAATCACTGCGAGTAAAAACATTTCAATCACACCGGGCTTGGGTGGTTTCAGTGCTGGCGCTGTGGTGGAGGCTTACAAGCCCAGTGGTGATTTGATCAAAGCCTCGACCACCAATGCCGCTGGTGAAGCAACGCTTGACATGTACGGATATGACGGCCCATTTATTCTGAAAGTTTCGGGCGCTACAGGCGTTACCTACTATGATGAAAAAACTGGGACATCTAAAGATTTTTCAAGTTCTTCTGATTATTTGTTATCGGTGGTGCCAACCACTGCGATCATCAGCGGCTCTAGCTATGGGGTGACACCCTTGACCAATATGGCGGCAGCGCTGGCTGGCGTCGACGGTTTGGTACCAACGATTTCTGGGGCGACATCGGCTGAAGTGATAACCAGCATCAATCAATCGCTTGAATACGTTCAAAGTTTGATGGGTGTGGACTCGACCACGTTGAATATTCTTTCTGCACCCACTCTGGTCCGGGCTGATCGAACCACGGTGTCTGGCGGCAATTCGGCGGGTGTTTATGGGTTGCTTTTGGCTGAGTTGGCCAATCAATCGACCAGTACCACCCCATTGGTTCAGGCGAAGTCCATGTATACGCGGGCTCTTAAAGTCAAGCAGAGTGCTTTCACCAGCGGGTTGACTGATTTGGACACGGCTTTGGCACCCTTGAAGCTAGCACAGGCCAAGCTGAGCGCGGGCACCACCAGCTTTTTATCCTCGGGTTCTAAAGTTGCGTTGACTTATACAGACAAAACCGCGTCTCAGGTCAATACGGCTTCAACCATCACCAAGGCAACCACGGCTGCACGAACCATCAATGTGGTGCCGGGATCCGGGGCTTTTGGGTCAGGCGCCAAGGTGTCGGTGATCAATCCAAGTACAGGCAGTGAAATTTCTTTTGCCAGCACCAATGCATCAGGAGTGGCGGTGGTGGACCTTGGCACTTACTCTGGCCCCATGGTTTTGCGTGTGTCTGGGGGGGCAGGGGTCAAATACTATGATGAAACACTGGGTGCAAGTGTTGACTTTGATAGCTCCAAATCCATGTTGTCGGTGGTGCCTGCGGAAAGTGTGACATCAGGTTCCAGTTACGGCATTTCTCCCTTGACCCACTTGGCAGCGGTTTTTGCGGGTCTGACAGCCAGTAATTTTCAAGTGACTAAACCCACTGGTGGTACTGAATCCGACACCATGTACAAAGCATTGGCTCGCGTGCGCCTTCTGTTGGGTTTTCGCTCGGACACTTCCAATGTGGTGAACAACATTCATACTTTGAACCTGCTGATTGCGCCATCCGTGCTCTCGTCCACAACTGCAAGCGCAGGCATTGATTTGAGTGCCCCAGGCGGGTACATGGGGTACTTTTTGGCTGAAATTGCCAGGGCTTCTCGATCTAGAAGCAGCTCAAATGCGATTGAATTTTCGGAGCGTCTGGCCGCTGCAGGGCTGAAATTAAAAACGGCAATTGATGGGGGAAATGACGTTGCGATCACAGCTGCCGTAGCTGAATTCAGTGGTTCAGCAGAGTTGGGTGTATTGAATGCAGCGTCTGCACAAGTGGGAGTTGGCAGCAACAAATTCATTAAAAGTTGCATCACGGTGGATTCAAGTTCCAAAATTTATTTGGCGAATATGTTCTCCAAAGCGACTGATTTGGCGAACTTGAATCCTTCAGCCTCCAAACTGGCAGAGATGGTTCTTAACTTAGAAGCTGCTGTCTTACAGCAGACCATGAACAACAGTTACCCGTTGTCAAAAACCAGTACGTGTACCTCTTAAGGTCCATCGCTCTGGCACGATGCTGATCGGTGGTTTTCGGTGGTGACACCCCCCCATCAACCACGCGCACCGCGATGGTGAAACGCCGCCCTCAAACGCCTTCGCTGTTCAAGGTCACCATGCCCTTGGGGGTGTGCAACACCGCTTGGACATTGGCGGGGCCTGTGGTGACGGCCACTTCTTTGAGTCCCAAGGCGGCGTAGGCGGCTTGGAGTTTGTTGGCGTTGGGGTGACTCACGCTCAGTCGCTCTAAGCTCACTTTGGAACGTGGCAAGGTGTTGCGCGGGTGCATGCGTTGCGGGTCGGCGTCGCCCGGCTTGCCCCATTGAATCAGACTGGGCAAAGTGCCTTGAAACAAGCGCTGTCCGTCGGGCCTGAGGCTGAATTGCCAATGCAGCAAACCCTTGGGGGTGCGCCGGTTGGCATGGATGGTGGTGCCCCGGTCAATACCTTGGTCGAACCATGCTTGTCGTGCAGCGGCGATGTCGGAGGTGCCGGCCACAAAGTGCAATAAACGCGGTTGCTGGGCAACACTTTTTTGCACCGCCGGGTCGTCCATGTCAAACCAGCGTGCATTTTTGGAGCGCAGGGCCGGGTCGGCATGCGGGTGGATGGCGATGATTTCAAAGTAAGCCATGGGGTGCGCTGGCGTGGCAATTTTGAACAAGCGGTTGTGCGTGCCTTGTTTCTCATGTTCACCCCCGGGTCCAGGGGTGATGCCCAACGTGTCCTCGCACCACTGCACCCCTTGCGACAAGGTGGCAGCCACTACCACCAAATGATCGATTTGTGTTTTCATCCCTGCACCATACCACTGCGCCAGACGGGGCAGGCTTTGCGGAATTCGCCCCACATGGGTTGGTCGGGCACCCAACGTGATCCGCTCAGGTCTGCAACGAGGGGGCCGCGCGGTTCAGGCTTGTGGTGTCTGGCTGGGCACGGCTTTCAGCGCCGCCGCCCCTTGCCGCTGGCACCACCGAGCAAACCACCCAAGACCCCGCGCACGATTTCCCGCCCGATGGATGAGCCGACGGTGCGCACGGCACTTTTGAGCACCAATTGAGCCACCCCATCGCGGTGGGCACCGCGCGGGCCTTGGCTGCCAAACAGCAAATCGCTCACACTGCCCATCAAACCACCCGAGGCAGTCCCCGAGGGCGTTGGCTCATCTTTGCCTGGGGTCTGCCCAGTGCCAGGGTTTTCAGGGCCATGGGCCCGCCCTTTGATCATTTCGTAAGCCGACTCACGGTCCACCGTCTTTTCATAAACCCCCGCCACCAGCGAGCTTTGCAGCAAGGCTTGGCGTTGTTCTGTAGTGATGGGCCCCAGTTGGCTGCCTGGGGGCAGCACATACACCCGCTCGGTTTCGCTGGGGCGGCCCTTGGCGTCGAGCAGGCTGACCAGCGCTTCGCCCACCGCCAAATCGGTGATGGCGGCTTCAATGTCCAAGCCTTTTTTCGGGCGCATGGTTTGCGCGGTGGCCGCCACCGCTTTTTGGTCACGCGGTGTGAACGCCCGCAGCACATGTTGCACCCGGTTGCCCAGTTGCGCCAGCACGCTGTCGGGGATGTCCAGCGGGTTTTGGGTGACGAAATACACACCCACACCTTTGGAGCGCACCAAGCGCACCACCAGCTCGATGCGCTCGATCAAGGCCTTGGGCGCTTCGTTGAACAGCAAATGCGCTTCATCGAAAAAGAACACCAGCTTGGGTTTGTCAGGGTCACCGATTTCGGGCAGCTGCTCGAACAACTCGGAGAGCATCCACAGCAAAAACGTGGCGTACAAGCGCGGCGAGTTCATCAGCTTGTCGGCCGCCAAGATGTTGACCACGCCGTGACCGTTGCCATCGGTTTGCATGAAGTCGTGGATGTCGAGCATGG
>Ga0214921_10008256_pt1 | contig 13586 bp, 10 predicted proteins | sample LL1505_MetaG_FD_177992 | JGI IMG/M metagenome (GOLD analysis project Ga0214921, IMG submission 177992) | Freshwater microbial communities from Lake Lanier, Atlanta, Georgia, United States - LL-1505 | ecosystem: Environmental > Aquatic > Freshwater > Lake | place: USA: Georgia | collected... | reverse complement strand
GTAGTGATGGATAAGAGTTCCAACCAAAAGCGTCCCCGCGATCAAAATTAGGTCTCGGCTAACCACCAAGATCGGAAACCACAATGGCAACCGCCCTTTTCCGGCCACTCCAATTGTCCCGAGCAAAACCGCTGCGGTAACAAGGAGAAGCTTGTCGGCCACAGGATCCAAGATTCTGCCCAAAGTGCTTCGTTGATTGAAATGCCGGGCAATCCACCCATCAATGCCATCTGAAAACGCGGCTGCAGCAAAAAGTGCGACTGCCGCATAGTACCAACCGTTTCCCAGGTAACCCTCCGAATGAGACTCCTGATGATAAAGCAACGCCCCAGCAAAAAGAGGCACCAGCAGGATCCGTAAAAGGGTGATGCCTGTGGCGAAGGTCACGTAACAACTCCCAGTTGACCCGCCTCCAGAAGTTTTTTCGTCCGTGCCAACCTTGATCTCACCCGATCCAAACCGAGGACAACAAGAAGGGCGAACAAGGAAGGCCCCACAGTCCTGCCAGAGACGGCCGCCCTCAACAAGTGAATGGCTTTGGCAGGTTTAGGTAGGGCCGCATCTTCCGCGACTTTTTTACAGACCGCTTCCGCATTTACTTCATCCATCCCTCCGATGAGGGAGGCAAAGCCCTGCTCCAACATGCCAAGCAGCTTGGATGCATCGGGATTAGAAAACTGCTTTTTTCGACTCTCTTCAGAATACTCATACTCCTCGGTCAGGTAGGGATCCATCCAGTCAGCCAACTCACGTCCTGTACGCACCTTCTCCCGCATAATCTTCAATAAGCCGTCCCTGATCTTTGCATCCATTTGCGAAGCGGCCGGACGAGCCCGCTGCAGGAAATCCTGTGTGAATTTACCAAAATCGACATCACTCATAGAACGCCAGTACTCTCCATTCATCCAAAACAGCTTGTCCCCATCAAAGCGGGCGTTGCTCCGGTTGATCTTGGACAGCTCAAATCGCCTGATCAGTTCCTCGATGGGCAAAATCTCCTCATTCGCTCCAGGCGACCAACCTAGTAAACATAAATAGTTGCGAACCGCAGCGGGAAGATACCCAGCTTCCTCATAGAATCCCAAAGCCGCCCCCTCATCCCTTTTACTCATCTTCGACCCACCCTTATTCAGGATCAGTGGAATATGGGCGAACTGAGGTGGTGTAGCACCCAGCGCTTCATAAAGTGCGATGTGTTTATGAGTGTTCGTTAAGTGATCCTCACCTCGAATCACGTGAGTAATGCCCATCTCAAGATCATCGATAACATTAACAAAGTGAAAAACCGGGCTACCGTCCTTTCTCCGGATCACCAAATCGGGCTCCATTGTACGATCAAAAGTCACCTCGCCACAGACCATATCCTTCACGACACCGGGGGTTTTGGGCATGCGAAACTTTAACGCCCCGCCATCTTCATAGGTCTTTCCGGCTGCTTGAAGCTTCTCCAAATACTGCGTGTAAATTGAGGATCTCTGACTCTGAAAATATGGTCCTTTATCTCCCGTCACCCCTCCCTTTCCATCCGGCCCTTCATCCCAATCGAGCCCCAACCACCGCATTCCGCGGAAAATGACATCTACAGCTTCTTGGGTATTCCGGGACTGATCCGTGTCCTCGACCCTTAAAACAAATGTCCCTCCCGTATGGCGAGCATAGAGCCAGTTAAAGAGAGCCGTTCTGGCCCCGCCAATATGCAAAAGTCCTGTGGGTGAGGGTGCAAAACGTACGCGAACCTTGCTCATCTACTAGTTCTGCCCAAATTTCCCTTCCGCTTCAATCGCGGAAGCGCCCGCCTCAAACCATGTCCAAAGGAATGCGACCATTACTTGCGACCAGATGAATCTTCCCGGCCGGCTCGCCCGAATTGATGCGCACCTGACCGCCCGCCTCTTCCACAATTAACGCCCCCGCCGCAACATCCCAAATACTTACACCCTGCTCTATATAGGCATCCAATCGCCCTGATGCCACATAGGCCAGATCCAAAGCCGCCGACCCCATCGCCCTCAATTTTCGAACCTTTTCACCATAGTGGTGGTAGAGCTCCAGGCATTTCTGGATGGTGTTTTTCCCCTTGGAAAAGCCCAAAGCAAGAATAGCTTCATCCAGTCTTGTCCGCCGTGCGACATGAATCGGCTTCCCGTTACAAAAAGCGCCTCCTCCCGCATGACTCGCAAACATCTCGTCGCGGTTGGGATCGTAAATCGCCCCTCCTAAGGTTCGTCCGTCCAACCGACAGGCAATAGAAACAGCGTAATGAGGGATGCCGTAATAGAGATTCACCGTGCCATCGATGGGGTCCACAACCCACTCGTACTGTCCCGATTGCGCACTCTCCCCACCCTCTTCTCCCAGAAAACCATGATCCGAATAGACTCGTAAAATCTCTTTTCGAATCTGTTCCTGAATCCGGCGATCCAGTTCCAGCTTAATGTCATGCTGCTCAGCCAAATCAACCTGCAAAGACTCCTCGCGTGCCTTGCGAAGCATCGCCCCCGCATTCCGGGCGACGCGCTCAGCTGTCGACCGCAACGACTCGGGAGTATGTTTCACCCAAGATTAGGCCGTCGCCTGCGCAAATAACGGAGTTTGATCTTCGCGCGTTAATTTTACCGACATCATGCGGGAAACCCCCGGCTCAGCCGCAGTCACCCCATAGAGTAGATCAGCCGCAGACATCGTCCGCTTGTTGTGGGTGATAACGAGGAACTGTGACTTTTCGACAAAACGCTCGATAATCTGGACAAAACGGACGGTGTTTGACTCATCCAGAGGCGCGTCCATTTCGTCCAGAACGCAGAAAGGGCTGGGCTTCACAGAATAGATCGCCAGCAACAAGGCCAATGCGGTCATAGCCTTCTCACCTCCCGATAGTTGGGAGATGTTCTTGGGCTGCTTGCCTGGAGGTTGAGCCTCAATATCTATACCTCCGTCAAGGGAGTCGTCCCCCTCGGTCATCTTCACCGTGGCTCTCCCCCCACCAAAAAGCTCAGCGAAAAGGGTTCCAAAGTTCACACGAACCTTGTCAAAAGTCTCCTCGAACAATAAACGGGTCGTTTGGTTGATTTTCTTGATCGCCTCCTCCAATTGAGCTTTCGCAGAAGTGAGATCCTTCTCCTCGGTCTCAAGAAACTTTAGTCGTCCCTCCAACTCTTCATACTCGGAAATTGCCTCTGTATTTACAGGGCCCATATCATCCATCTTTTCTCGCAAGCCTTTTGCCTCTTCGGTGATTTTTACCCAATCTTCCTCCGTCTGCGGCATGTCCTCACCCTCAACTTTTGCATCGATGAGCGCTGTTGCGTATTCTCTCTGCAAACGGTCAGCCAGTGTCTGCCGCTGGTGATCAAGCTGGGAGCTCTTTAATGCTAAAGAAGCCAGAAGATCTTTAGCTTTTTCGCCTTCCTGTCTCCAGCGGACGACCTCCTCTTCTTTCTGAGTTAAGATTCCCGTTTCATTTTCCCGCGCCTGTTTCAACCCAAAAGTCGATGCTTCAATTTCTTTCGCTTTTTGACCGGCCGCCATCTGGGCTTCAGTTGCGCTCTGCGCTTCCGCCCGGGCGCTCTCCATTCGGACTGAGTCCGCCGTGATCTCCTCACGTCTCTTTGCCACGAGTTCAGCCAGCTCCTTACGGCGCGATTCTGCAGGATTGAGCTGTGAGGCACACAGATCCCTTCTTTGCTGCTGAGCAGAACGCTCCACTCGACGCTCAGTCAGGAGATCATTGAGCTTGGCCTCTTCCGTTTCGGCGTTTCGACGACATTCCTCAGCATGAGCCGCCTCACCCTCCAAACCCTGTTCCACCGCCAAATGCTTTTCAGCCTCCGAAGTCTTTTCAGCGGCTGTTTTTTGGTGAACTAAAATCTCCTGCTCCAGCCGGCTGATTTCTGCCCGCCGCCGCCCAGCTTCACTTGTAAGACCTCGGACCGCGGCATCTCGGCGATCATGGTCCCGGCGTAGTTCTTCACAGGTCTGTCGGACTCCTTGCTCATGAGTTCTTGCGTGATCCAAGGCGCTTCGGGCTTGTTGAATTTGATCCTTCGCGCGAGCGACGACTGTGACGCATTCTTGGATCGCTGTTTCGGCCCGCTCAGCGGCCGCATGTGCGGCTTCGAATTCCTGACGACCCGGTCGCGAAGACCGTGCACGTCCACGCCTTTGCCAACCTCGGTTGCTAATCATCCTTCCGTCAAGGCATATGATGGTCGCCTCTGGGCGATGTTGACTCAGACTTCGCGCATCATTCCAACTATCGACAATGCAGATACCAGCCAAGAGTCTCGGAAGGAGCAACTCCCATCCCGGCACACCTTCAACAAAATTCCAAGCACCTTCCGGCCAGTCGGGAACTATTGTGGCGAAAGTATTCTTCGAAACGAGAATGCCGGAGGCTCCGGATTCACCTGCCTCTAGAGCATCCGCCATCCGATCTAAATCATCTACTAGAACCCCATCCAGCACTGGCCCCAAGGCCAAAGCCATCGCGGTTTCATATCCGGATCGAATCTTCAGCATTGGCCAAATTGCCTCAGCACCAATCTGACCTTTCTCCGACAAAACCCGCAAACACACTTCGGCCTCTCCAGAGGAACGTTCACGAATCGCTTCCTCTCGAGAGCGAGCCAGAGTCCTTTCCGCATCCACCTCCGAAAGCTTCTTTTCCGCTGATGCCAGTTCCGACTCTGCTCGGCGAAGATCCTCCTCCGCTCTTGTGATTCTATCCCTGGCCTCAGGAACCAAACCTTCAGCCTCACGCAATCTCGAAAACAATTCCTCAAGTCCCGATTTTTCCAATGCTTCCTCACGCTCTTTTTCAGACAACTCGAGACGAACTCTCTCCAAAACCTCGCTCCGCTGACGGGTCGTAACCTCTTCCGCATGTGCCCTTGCACGGGCGCCCTCAGCCTCACGTCGGGCCGATTCACGGCGCGCACGGATGGATTCCATCCTAGAAACCGCCTCCTCGCGATTCCGACGTGCAACTGCAACCTGCTCTTGCGCATCCCGACAGACCTGTTCCGCATGTTGAAAATCTCCAGAAACCTTTTCCATCTCGGCGGTCAGGGAGCGGATCAGGTCCTCCTGCGTGGAAGCTTGCCGTTCGGCCAAAGCAATTTCGCCTCGCGCCCTCTCGATCGCTGCGCCTAATTCCTCAGCACGTTGGCTCTGCATGCTGGCTCGTTCCCCGCAACGAACTTCCTCAGCTTGGGCTGCGACAACTTCCCTTTCGGCTTCCCTCCATATCCTGTCAGCCTCTTCCAATTTCAGCCTCTGAGCCCTCACCCCCTGCTCACAAGTGATCTCCGCCGCGTGGGCCCGCTCTAAATCACCCTTGGTTTTGGCTTGTGTATTCGAGAGCTCATCAATCTTGATCAACAACTGATCGCGCTCCCGAGCGGAAAGCGCCAAATCCAACCTCTTTAATTTATCGAAGATTTCGCGATGCCGCCGGGCTTTGCCAGCTTGACGCTGTAATGAACCTATTTGTCGTCGTACCTCTCTTAAAATGTCCGCCAAGCGAAGTAGGTTCGACTCAGTTCCCTCGAGTTTTCTCTCCGCCTCACGTTTCTGCACCTTGAAACGCATCACGCCAGCCGCCTCCTCAAAAATCGCCCGCCGATCTTCTGGACGAGACGAAAGAATCTGATCAATCTTTCCCTGCTCCATGATGGAGTATGCGGCCCGACCGATTCCCGTATCTAAGAACAGCCTCTGAATGTCTTTAAGGCGACAGTTGGCCCCATTCAACGCGTATTCGCTCAACCCGTCCCGAAAGACCCGGCGTGTGATCTGAACCTCGTGATAATCCGTCCCGAGAACCGTTTCACAATCGGTAAAAGTGAGAGAAACCTCTGCCATGCCACTAGCTCTACGGCCGGCCGCACCATGAAAAATAACATCAGCCATCTCCTGTCCTCGCAACGCTTTGGCAGACTGCTCACCCAGAACCCATCGGATCGAATCCAGAATATTACTCTTCCCAGTCCCGTTTGGACCCACAATGGCAGTGATCCCCTGATGAAACTCCAAAACGGTTCTATCACAAAAAGACTTAAAACCCTCGATTTCTAACCGCTTTAACTTCATCGCTTCTCATGCCTACGCACCATGTAAACCCACGCAAGAAAATCCAAGATGTTGTGTGAATACATTCTTAATCCCCTATTCATGGTAAATATCCTTTCTTGCTAGCCTCACTCATGATCGTCCATAAGTTGTTCTGAATGACACCAACAGGATCCAAGCCAGGCACCACCCGGAAGGAAAGTGACTCAATGGGCGCAGTGGATGTTCCGACGGATCGATATTATGGGGCCCAGACAGAACGCTCTCTCCATCATTTCGATATTGGGCATGACAAGATGCCCACTCCTTTAATTCACGCCTTTGGCCATCTCAAGAGAGCCTGTGCATTGGCAAATTACGAATTGGGTCTACTTACAAAAGAAAAAGCCGACCTCATCACCCAAGCAGCCACTGAAGTCGCAGAAGGCAAGCTCGATGGGCATTTCCCCCTTCGTGTCTGGCAGACCGGAAGCGGTACCCAGACCAACATGAACGTCAATGAGGTGATCTCCAACCGGGCGATTGAAATGGCCGGCGGAGTGCTCGGCTCGAAAAAGCCAGTCCATCCCAACGACGACGTCAACATGTCCCAATCCTCGAATGACACCTTCCCCACCGCGATGCACCTGGCCGCTGTATCAGAACTCAAAAAGACACTTCTTCCCTCAGTCCAAAAACTCCGTGATGCCATCGACAAAAAATCCAAGGAGTTTAAGGATCTGATCAAAATCGGCCGAACCCACCTCATGGATGCTGTGCCCATGACCTTAGGTCAGGAGTTTTCCGGTTATGTCGCCCAACTGGATGCCGCCATGGCCCGGATCGAAGCAGTTCTTCCCGAGCTTTATGAATTGGCTCTCGGCGGAACGGCAGTAGGAACCGGCCTCAATACCCATGCCCAATTCCCCGGAAAAGCCGCTTCTTTCTTGGCCAAGTCCACGGGATTCCCCTTTGTTTCAGCCAAAAACAAGTTTTATGCTTTGGCCACCCACGATCCGCTCGTGGCAGCCAGTGGAGCCCTTCGTTCTCTTTCGGTCGCCTTGATGAAAATTGCCAATGATATTCGATGGCTTGGATCAGGCCCCCGTGCCGGTCTTGGCGAACTGCATCTCCCTGAAAACGAACCCGGCTCCTCGATTATGCCCGGGAAAGTAAATCCGACCCAATCCGAAGCCATGACCATGGTTTGCACACAAGTCCATGGAAACGATGCAGCCATCGGCTTTGCGGGATCCCAAGGCAACTTTGAGCTCAACGTCTTCAAGCCAGTCATCATTCATAACTTCCTGCACTCGGTACAGCTCTTGGCTGATTCTTGCCGCTGCTTCCGTGAATTCTGTGTAGACGGAATTAAGGCCGACGCCGCCAAGCTGAAGGACTACACCAACCGTTCCCTCATGCTGGTAACCGCCCTCTCCCCAAAGATCGGCTACGACAAGGCGGCCGAAGTCGCCAAAAAGGCTCACCACGAGAACTCGACCCTGAAAGAAGCATGTCTTGCCCTCGGATATCTCAAGGCCGACGAATTCGACAAGCTTGTCCGACCAGAGGACATGCTCGGACCCAAGGCCTAGCGAAAGCCCCGAACATACCACTACAGAAAATCCGAGGCATCATGCTCAGGAAATTCTTTTTAATCCTGCTTCTCCCGGTCTCGCTCCATGCCGCAGATCACCCAAACTTCATTTTCATTCTGATCGATGACATGGGCTGGAGGGACGTGGGTTTCGCCGGGAGTGAACTAGCTCCAACCCCAAACATCGATGCGCTGGCAAAAAAAGGCCTCATCTTCAAGCAGGCCTACGCCAGTGCCCCAAACTGCGCCCCCACGCGTGCCTGCCTGATGACGGGTCAATACACTCCACGTCACGGTATCTACACCGTGATCGATGACCGTCATGCCCCGGGCTCCCCTCAACACAAAATCATAGCCGCTGAAAGCAAATCGGAGCTCCCGTCGCCCACCCTGACTTTGGCCGATATTCTCAAATCAAATGGTTACTCCACCGGCATGGTGGGGATGTGGAATCTTGGCCGCGGCAAGAACGGTCCTGCCAGCCCTCTCGGACGCGGCTTCCAGTATTTCACAGAACCCAAAACGCTGGGGTTCGAAAAAGACGCCTACCTCCGGAAGGATGGATCCGAACTTACGGACGTCATGACGGATGCCGCCATTAAGTGGATGACAAAACATAGGGATGGCCCCTTTTTCCTCTACTTCGCACCCCACGCTGTTCATGCCCCCTTCGATCCAAAGCCAGAACTTCTCCCGAAATACACCAACAAGAAAGATCGGATGGCGGCCGAGTATTCTGCCACGATCGAATGCTTGGATAAAAATATCGGGAAACTTTACACCGAACTGGAAAAGCTCGGGCTGACCAAAAATACCCATATCTTTTTCACTTCAGATAACGGTGGGACCCGCCAGTTCAATGCCCCGCTTAGGGACGGAAAGGGATCTCTTTATGAAGGTGGGATCCGTGTTCCCGCATTTTGGAATGGCCCAGGCGTGAAAGACGATTCCGTGAGTGAGGTGCCCGTCTCGACAATCGACTTCCTCCCCACCCTCCTTGAACTGGCAGGTATCCCTCCTCCCGCAACCCAAGTGATTGATGGCCGAAGCCTCCTCCCTATTCGCAATGGAAAAAACCTCGAACGCACCGACCTTTTTTGGCACTTCCCTTGTTACACGGGTAACGCCAAGCCCAGTAGCGCTATCCGACAAGGAAACTGGAAGTTGATTGAATTCTTTGAAACCGGAAAACCAGAGCTCTACGATCTTTCCTCCGACCCATCGGAGAGCCGGAATCTGGCAAACACCAACACCGAAAAAACCAACCTCCTTCTCCAAACTCTTCATGACTGGCAAAAAGAAATAAAAGCTGCCCTACCTTCGGGCCCCAACCCCGACTACAATCCTGATGCCAAAAAGCCGCCCCGAGAAGAACGCTAAAACTATCCTTGGTTGACCATAATTCCCTTCGTGCTTTGGAGGTGATCTTCCTGCATCATCAGAGATGCCTTTTCAGCAACTAGGGCTTGCCCCACAAGTCATTCAATCGGTCAAAGACGCTGGCTATACCGAGCCCACCCCCATACAGACAGCCGCCATTCCGGTCATTCTCCAACGTCATGATCTAATGGGCATCGCCCAAACCGGCACGGGAAAAACTGCCGCCTTCGTTCTTCCTCTCCTTTCGCTTATGGCCTCCAACCCCCCCCAGCATCGCGGAATCCGGGGGCTTATCATGGTTCCCACAAGGGAGTTAGTGGTCCAAGTGGAGGAAAACATCCGGACCTACGCCCGCCACCTCCCCCTGAGGGTGGCCACAATCTTCGGTGGGGTGAGTGAGAGACCTCAAATCCGCGCTCTACAACAAGGGGCGGATCTGATTGTCGCCACCCCAGGTCGTTTGCTGGATGTCATACGGGGACGAGAGGCAAGTCTCCGCTCCTTGGAATTCCTCGTTCTCGATGAAGCCGACCGCATGCTGGACATGGGCTTCATTCATCCCATTCGACAGATTGTTAGACTCCTTCCACGGCAAAGGCTCACCCTACTGTTCTCAGCCACCCTCTCACGGGAGATTGAGCAACTCAGTCGTGAATTCATGCACCACCCAAAAATGGTTGAGATTGGCCGCCGATCCAACCCGGCCGAAACGGTCACCCAATACCTTTATGAAATATCCCACCACGCCAAGATGTCCCTCTTGTCACATCTCCTAAAAAACGAGGCCTTGAAAACCGTTCTTGTTTTTTCACGCACGAAGCATGGAGCCGACCGAATTGCCCGGCGCCTTGAGTCAGCCAGAATTCCATGCGCCACACTACACGCAAACCGATCACAGAATCAGCGGTTACGTGCCCTGCAAGATTTTAAAAACGGAAGAGTTCGAGTGCTTGTCGCAACAGACATTGCCGCCCGTGGAATCGACGTGGAGGGAATCTCCCACGTCATCAATTACGACTTCCCTCGCCATCCGGAAGACTATGTCCATCGGATCGGCCGAACCGGACGAGCCCAAGCCGTCGGCGAAGCCATCAGCTTTTTAGCGCCAGATGATCATTCCCACCTTCGCACGCTGGAACGGTTTCTCCGTCGGGGAATTTTACGGAAGAAAGTCGAGGGTTTCACCGAACCCGTCAATACCGCGGCACCCCGAGATCCTGCGGCGCCTCCTCCGCCTCCTTACCGACCTCGGCGCGACACTATGCCTTGGCGACTGCGCCGAAGCTGGAAAAACAAGGAGCGCTTCCCTCCTCACCATCACTCGGGCGATTCCTCCGATTCATCACGAGGTAGAAGATAGTTTTTGACGGTTGTTCATTGACCTTTTCGATCTGTAATTCAGATGGATGAAGGTATGTCGCTAAAGGATTTCCACCCCCTTGGCCTCCTTTTGGACGAGATCCCGTTTCACCCCAGCCGTAGTTTTGTGCACCAAGTTGAATCCGATCAGTGGAAGGAGTTTGGTATCCAGAAAAAGGACCAGCTCCTTCTTGAGTTCCGTCCCCTCAAGGATCTCGATCTTGCACTGATTCATCACAACGGACAGTCGGTTCTGACCCAGTATCGACACCATCCAAAACCCCATTTCGTTGCCCCTTCTCCGTCTGCATCGATTCCGGAAAACGAAGCCGTCCTCCAAGGTGTCGTAACTTGCCTCGTTCGCACGATGTGATCTCGCCCCGTTCAGTTCTTCACCTGGATGCGGATGCATTTTATGCATCGGTCGAACAGGCGGCCGACTCCCGACTCCGCGGGAAAGCAATGGCCGTCGGGGGTGAGAATCGAGGTGTCATTTCATCTGCAAGTTACGAAGCCCGGGCCCTTGGGGTGCAGACCGCCATGCCCACCTCCCAAGCCAAACGTCTTTGCCCCAGCTTAATTCTTGTCCCTGGAGATTTTGAGAAATACGAACGCTTTTCGCGCCTAATGTTCGCTTACGCCTACGACCTAACCCCGGATGTTGAAGTCTGTTCGATCGACGAGGGATATTTAGACCTCTCAAAACAACGACATGGACACCCTCGTGACTCGGCGATCCACCTAGCAAAGGTCATTCGTGAAAATCTAAAAATCACCATCTCCCAGGGATTGGCCTCGAATAAATTTTGTTCCGCCGTCGCTTCAAAATTGAAGAAGCCCAACAACTTTATCGAAGTCCCTAATGGAAAAGAGCTGGAGTTTCTCGCCCCTCTTCCGATTCGATGGTTGCCGGGCATCGGGAAGAAAACAGAACTCCTCTTTGCTCAAGCCGGTCTCACCATGATTTCCGAAGTGGCTCAAATGTCTCTTAAGGAACTCGAACGGATAGCCGGATCATCAGCTTCAGTTCTTCAGTCTTTCGCCTTGGGTAATGATCCCCGCCCCGTCATTCCCGCCTCTGCTGCACCGAAATCGTTTGGGGAACAGGAAACATTTTCATCCGACAGTCAGGATGAACACTTTCTCTTGGCGGTTCTCCGCTCGATGACGGATCGTCTTTGTCGGCGACTCCGGGATGAACGGCTTGCCGCCCGCACCCTTACTTTGCGAATCCGTTACAGGGATATGGAGGAGACGATACGCTCCGAATCAATTTACGAGCCTTCTCCTCACGAAAGTGATTTTTACCCCATCCTCCAACTTTTACTCCGCAAGGCTTGGACGCGCCCCGAAAGCTTACGTCTGGTCGGGGTCAGACTGACGAATCTTCATACGGCCCTTCCTGAACCAGAACTTGCCCTGACGGGATTACCCCAGAAAAGCGCCTCGGAAAGACTTCAACTAGCTGAAGCTTCGGATTTCCTACGTCGGAAGTACGGGAAAAAGGCGGTTTTACGGGGCCACGATTTGTGGCTGAGTAAAAAACGCTCAGTTGGAAAGAGCGACAGCGATTCGCTCCCCCGCCCAGGCAAGAACTAAGCCGCCTGCGACACTGGCCAAAACATAACCCCAAGCCAAAATCGTTTCCCCCCTTCGAAACAGGAGAATCGTCTCAACGCTGAAAGCCGAAAAGGTGGTAAACCCACCTAAAAATCCTGTGACCAATAAATACCTCATATGAAACCCCATGAACCAACGATCAGAAACCCATCCGTAGATAAGACCCACCACCAGACATCCCAACCAATTCACTGCCAAGGTAGCCCAAGGTATTTTTTCGTTCGGATACAGGTGAACAACCCATGCACCCACGGAAAAACGCAGCAAAGAAGCAATCCCACCTCCTAACATCGCTGCGATTCCATGGCGGAGCAGGTCAGAATTCATCGGTGAAATAGCCCCTTGGCGAAACACACCCCGGAAATCCAACTGCCCACGACTAGAACTACACCCACCCCCATCCGACCCCAGTATGGACTCATAGCTTGCACCAGGGAAATGTCCTCCGACCGACTGCCCACGCCTTGTACCAATGCCACGCAGAAAGTAAGGGTTCCCACCAGTGCCAATGTCATTTCCAAAGCTCCACGAAAAAAATGCCCGCTACGAAAGGTACCCAACCCTGGTAAAACCGTGGCGTTTAAACCAAAACAGTTCCGCGCCTTTTCAAGGTTAGCGAGAATCGGAGGTTCCGGAGAAAAAGATTTGTTCATACGCGACCATCGTTGCGAGCAGGGTTAATGGAACTGTAACAAATAGACCAACAATCAGGCAAAGCATGCCCAGAACATTAAGGCCCCCCAACAACAGCAAAAGAATCAAGTACGACCAGAAGTTGGGCGCCACTCCTCGCCAACTTGTTTTTAAGGACTCCCAAAAATCCATGGACGTACAGGCAGCCAACGGTACCGCCATCGACCAATTGATCAGCAAGTAGAACATGGCAAGTGTGGCTGCAAAGATTGGCGCGCCGATCCCGACCAAGAGCCAAGGATGTTCCACCAATTTCTCTATCGCCACCCCGGAAGAACCATAAAGCGCTGCAGCGGGGATCGCTCCAAGAAGAAAAGGCCCAAAAGCCATTAGGCTGGAAACTGTGGTAGCCAAAAAGCACGGCAGAAACCTCTCCTTCACAATAGACGTTACATCCGAGACTCCGGTAGACCGCTTGTAAAGCGCTTGCCTGCAAAAGAAGTAGAGACCTCCCAAGATTGGTCCGTTCAGCAAAAAGGCCAGAAAAGCTCCCACCACCGGAATACTGTTCATCAGGAATTGCAGAAGGAGTACTAGTACAATAACTCCGGTAATTTTCCATGGGTCCTGTCGGTAGGCTCTCCACGCTTGGCCCAGACAATGGCCGGCACGAAGCCTACTCCCAAGACGAAGGTCTTTAACTCCTTCGACCGAACGTAGTACGGGAGGGTGAGCAGAACCAGTCGGGTAAAACTCATCTAGACCTCCTAGAGCGATCCACTGAGATTGTCCGTCCGGTTTCACTTGAGTCGCTTGGTCGGCACGACCCTCGCGAATCCACCGCTTGAGCTCATCCGGGGTTACCGGACCGTAGGTTTTGCCGTCACCACCAATGATTTCATACATCCGTGCATCATCGAAACGTTTCCCTCGCGTCACAAGTCTCTTT
>Ga0214921_10008255_pt1 | contig 13586 bp, 15 predicted proteins | sample LL1505_MetaG_FD_177992 | JGI IMG/M metagenome (GOLD analysis project Ga0214921, IMG submission 177992) | Freshwater microbial communities from Lake Lanier, Atlanta, Georgia, United States - LL-1505 | ecosystem: Environmental > Aquatic > Freshwater > Lake | place: USA: Georgia | collected... | reverse complement strand
CTTGGCCGCCGGCTCCACGAATAACGCGGCGCTAACGGTGAGCCTCGCCACCGGCTCCGTGGGCAACCAGGCGGGCTCGGCCCAGATCCTCTTCGCCACCGACGGCCAGGGCACGAGCGGCCTGGGCGCCGAGTCGCTCTCCCCGCAGACGGTGAACGTGTACGGCACCGTGCTCGACCACGCCCTGCCGGGCTTCGTGGGTACCGGGATCACCGATCCCTACTTGCAAACCACCCTGAATCTCGACTTCGGCTCCGTGGACGAGTCTGCCGGCACGCAGACGCGCACCTACTCGCTCACAAATCTAGCGAGTCTGCTCTACACCGAGGGGCTCACGGCCGGCCTTGACCTCACCGCGTTTACGCCGGACGGCAACGGCTTCGCATCGGGCCTCTCGACGTTTAACAATCTCGTCGCTGGTGGCACGAGCAGCCTGTTCACGGCATCGTTCACGCCGGGCGGCCAGGGCACGTTCTCGAAGACGTTCACGCTCTCCTTCTTCGACAATCGCAACCTCGCCGGTGCCACATCGGTTCGGAGCCTCACGATCAATACCCAGGTCGTCGTCGTGCCCGAGCCGGGGACGATCGCCCTCGCCGGCATCGGGGTCGGCCTCGCCGGCTGGATGGCCTGGAAACAGCGGCGTGCCGCCGTGTAGCCAGGAACCGTTCACAGGTAATCGACGGGCTCTTGGAAGGATAGGTCGGCCAATGGCACTTCGGCAAGCGTCGGCCGATCAGCGAGGACCATGAGGAGCAACAGCCGGGATTGGCCGGGCTGGATGCGACGCTCGCTTCGAGGTGCCGAGGAGCTTCCTACCCACGCTCAAGGCCGGGTTTTTCTCGTTGGCGCAGACCGGCCTTGAAACCGCTCTTCTCGCGGGCCGTCCGCACCGTGGCATGGAATGCCATCAGAGGCTGTGGATGTCGATGTCGGGCAGCTCGACGGGCGACGCCTGAAAAATTGTCCGGTCGTCGTGGACCTGGAGGAGCTCTCCCCAGTCGGTCGGCGGGCCACGGGCCGGCGAGACTGGCGGAGGCTCGAGCGGTTCGCCGAGGTGCGTGAGGATCTTCCGGATCGGGCCCGGATCGGTGATGAATGCGATGAGCCGGATGTCGCCACCACACCCCGGGCACTCGAGCGGAAACTCCTCCCCCACCCGGGCCATGAGTTTCGCCCAGGCAATCCGCGAGGTGTCGTGCGAGCGGGGCTTTGCCGTCGTGTCGCAACAGACTCCGGTGCCGTGACGGTCGCCCCCGAGCCCGCCGGTCGCGGCCTCGCGTTGTTTGCCGATGTTTCCGATAGCGAGCGCCGTGACGGCCCGCCTGAGTGTGTGATTCGGGGCAAACACCCCGTGGTAGCGATGCCGGTGCTTCCGCGGCGGCGGGACCAGATCCGCGAGCCGGTCGAGGAACTCAAGCGGTGAGAGTTCGACGACGCCGTTGGCGCCCGGCCGCGTGGACTTCCGCCCGCGTCCCGGGCCGACCCAGTTGGCCGCCTTGTGTCGGGGGAGCACGTAGCGGACTTTAGCGATGCGGCCATCTGCACCACGCCGGACGGAGAGCCGCTCCAGCGCAAAGGGCGGCCGGGCGCAATACCGCAGGAGGTGTTCTAGGCTCTGAAAATAGCTGGGCACGTCGCGGTCAATGAGCGTGATCCGGACGCTTGCGTCCACCGAAAACCCGCTGTTCTCTCGAGCGAGCATATCGCCCGCCGCATCAGCGTCGAGGAGCCGCTGCATACGGAACCAACGCACGACACGACGGCGCACCTTCTCGGCGAGCGCGGCCAGATCAGCCTGGTTGATCGGCCGAGCCGGCAGGAATGCCGGCGGCCCATCACCGTTCGGCATGAACACGCCGTCAGTCACACACGCATGGAGGTGGACGTGGCGGTTGATCGCCGAGCCGAAACGGTGCAGGAAGGAGACGGCGCCCGGGCGTGGCCGAGGAGCCGCCGGGGCATCATCTCCACATGAGCCGCCCGCTGCTTCGCAGAGGAGTCGCTCAGCGCAGAGCAGCCGTTCGATCTCGCTGAGAAAGATCCGCGTCAGGGCCGCCACGGCCTGGGGCCGGTCAGCAAGGAATCCTCTGAGCCGCTTTGGCACCGAAATTACCCATTGCCGAACAGGCACCGGGGGTATGACGCGATCAACGAGATGCGCAGCCGTCTGAGCCATCCGGCGGCCGTTGCAAGAGGGACAGACGCCGCGGCCCTTGCACGAGAAGGCCACGACAAAACCCTGCCCGCACGAGGCACAGCGTGCCCTGCCGAATCCAAAGCAGAGAATGCCACAGGTGAGGCACGACCGCAGCTCCCGTTCGACGTGCGCCGAGACGGGCTGCTCGGCGACCGACCGATTCTCGAGCCAGCCTTCGAGGTGCTCTGCGACGACCTTGTAGAGCGGCGTCCTCTCCGGCCGGCGTCGCTCGTAGCGGCGGGAACTTGCCGTGCCGCAGTGTGGGCGGACTTTGGACCGCGTCGGAGGCGCGGCGAGTGCGGCGACCATGGGCGCACCGGGGCATGGACGGGGAAAGTGTGCGCACGTACACTATTGCGGCGACACGGCCGATGCGAGCGACCCTCACCAGAGCCCCCCTGCTAACCTCTGCCTCAGCTCGGGTGACGTCTCGGCGCGGGAAGCCTGTGGCGCACGCACCTGCGGGCGCCACGGGCTCCAACTGCAGTCACGCATCCCGCGGCTTGCGGCCCGCGATTCTTCGCTCCACCTGTAGGGCGGCCGTGTCGGCGCGCGGCCCTCTCGGGCCGCGGCGGCGGCTTCGTCTCGGTTGGCGAAGTCATAGGCCCGAACGACCGTGGGGCGGCTGACCTTCATCTCCCGGGCCAGCCGGTCGAATCCCTCGCCTGCCTTCCGGCGGCGGTCGACCTCTGGCGCGATCTGCTGGTACTTTGGCACAAACGGCTTGCCGGGCTGACGCGGTTGGCGGCGACGGCCGTCGACACGGCCCGGCGGCCGCTTCCCGGTGCGGTGGAGGTGAAGAGCGGCGCGAACGACCTCCGCCCCGATGCCGAGCGCGCGCGAGATCAGATCGACCCCCGACCCAGCCTCGGCCATCTCCACGATCTGCGGCAGCATGGCCTCGTATTTCGTGGGCTTTCGCAGCGGAACGGCGACCTCGAGCCCGCGAAATCCTCCCTCGGCGGGCATTGTCCAACGGTCACCATGTAGGAACTCCCACATGGTGACGGTTGGATCATGGGCTTCAGGACGTAGCTGCGCTGATGCTTTTGGGCAGTCCACCCCGTTTCCCGAGTATTATTTGGTGAGTCTACGAAACAACCTGTCATGAACACCGTCCAAATCACGATCTCTGACGCCCTCGCCAAGGAGGCCGCCGCCGAAGGCCTCCTCGAGCCCGGCGCATTGGACGCGATCCTTCGCGAGCGACTCGCGGCAGTTCGCGTCGGGAAGATGCAAGCCGCCCGGCAGAAGATGGTTGCAGGCGCGATGCCGCCTATGACGGCCGAAGAGATCGACGCCGAGATCAAGGCGTATCGTGCGGAGCGGCGTCGTACGGCTGGGGCATGACACGAGCCCCGGCGTCGCAGGCCTCATCTCGGGCAGCGAGGCAATCGCTCAGGCGAGCAATTCGTCGATCGCCTCGATCAGCCGAGGAACGTCGATGTGCACCGCATCCCACAGGACGCGATGGTCGATCAAGTCATAGCCGTGGATGAGGTGATCTCGTGTGCCGGCGATATCCTTCCAGGGAATATCACCTCGACGCTGCTTGAGTTCATTCGGCAGTCGCCGTACGCCTTCGCCGACGATCTCGATGCAGCGTTCCAGCGCGGCCGTCGCCGTCCAATCTGCCAAGAGGGACTCGAGCGTGTGGGCGGCACACAATGTCCGGGCCTTTTCGGCCGCATCGCGAATCTGAGCGAGCGTGATTCGCGGGTCACGGCGGCTCATGAGTCCTCGTAGATCGTGACGGCTTCGCGGCGAACGTTCGGCTCGAGGCGTGGGTCCAGTCGTGAGCAGAAGTCGACTTTACGGCCGAGGATTCCTCCCAACTCTTCGCCATAGCCGAAGAAGCGAAATCCGATACCTCGCGTTGCCTCCGGCTTGAAATCTGCCAGGACATCGATGTCGCTGCGAGCAGGATCGAAGTCGTCGCGGAGCACGGAGCCGAACACGCTCAGGCGAACGATGCCCCGGTCGCGGCAGAAAGCCACCACGCGGTCACGATCGAACTGGATTGGCAGTTTCTTGACGTCGGTGACCATTCGGCCGGTACCTCGGGCTGCGATCGAGCCCGTCGCTGAACGTGCAGAACAGCGACGCATCGTCGGTGATGCCACGGCGGGGTTCGCCGTGGCATCACCGACCTAAAATTCTACCCCCATTCCTCATGTGGCTCCATTACGGTTTCTTGCTGCCTTGCGGGCGGCTTCCGTGCGGTCATACGCAAGCGAGACGGTCGTCTGGCCCTTCTTTGCATTTTCTGCCCGTTGGTCTCGGCCGGCTGAGCCACGTCGCACACCACCGCCCAGATATCCTTTGGGACATCATTACTTGAGACACAGGCGGCGCGGTCCAGCACCGCCAGGGCCGGGACGGCGTTGATCGAGAACCTGGCGACCATCTGCGGCTTCTCCTGCCCCTCGACCTGCCGCGTCTCGATCACGACGTCGCCTACGAGGACCTTGAGCACCTGAGCCGCCACGCCCACGTCACCCTGCAGGAGTTCGCGGAGGCGCGTAAGCGCCGCGACGACGTCCGTCTCCCGCACGCTCTTTACCCGCGGCCGCCGGCCGGCCCGCTGGAGTTCCTTGAGCTGCTCTCGCTTGGCGGCGAGTTGACGGCCCATCTCTTCCGCCTTGGCAATCACGGCGTCGAGCACCGCCTCGTCGATGATCCGGGCCGACTTGTAGCCACGGTTCGTGCAGCCCTTGATGCCGTGCAGGGCGTTGTGGCAGCAGAAGCTCTGATACTTGCCCACGGAGCGGCCGAGGATCATCGGCTGTCCACACCCGCCGCAGATCGGGCGGATGAGCACCTTGGGATAGAGGTCGGCACGGTAGACCTTCTTCCTCCGAGCCTTGGCCGATCTGCCAAACGATTGGGCTGCCAAAAGAGTCCTGACACCTTTTCGATTCCGCACACCTTCAGCTACGCAGCCGTTCGTAGAACGCGCGTGGCGCCACGATGTCGATGCCACGAAACGTCGCCAAGGCCAGCAGTTCGTGATCGCCCGTCACGATGCATTCCGCGGATCCGGAGATCGCGGTGCCCAGCACAAGCAGGTCGTCCTTGTCCTGAACCGTACCATGAGGCACCGCCGCAGGCTTCACGATCTCACTGTTCACCCTCAATGTGGTGACGTTTAAGGGGGGCAGGTCAAACAACTCCCGAGCCAATAGCTCATCCCGCAACTTCCCGTTGAAGCTCTCGATGTAGCCGTTCTCCCAAGGGGATCCAGGCTCGATGTAGAGCGTCTTCACCCCGACCCGCCCGAGCCACTCCCGCACGCGTGTCGCGGTGAACTCGCTGCCGTTGTCGCTGCGAATGTGGTCTGGCACGCCATTGCACACGAACAGGTCGCTCAGCCGCTCCAAGACATCCTCGCTGGTCAGCTTCCTCGATACGTCGATCGCAAGACACTCCCGGGTGAACTCGTCCACGATCGTCAGCATTCGGAACGACCGGCCATCCGCCGTGCGGTCCATGACGAAGTCGTAACTCCAGACGTGGTTCCTGTGCGTCGGCCGTAGCCGGATGCACGACCCATCTCCAAGCCAGAGCCTTCGCCGCTTCGGCTGTCTTGCAGGCACTTTCAGGCCCTCCTGTCGCCAGATCCGCTCTACCCGCTTGTGATTCACCCACCAGCCTTCAGACCGCAGAAGGGCCGTAATCCGGCGGTAGCCGTACCGACCGTATTCGCTGGCCATCCAGACGATCCGCTTCACGAGTTGTGGCTCGTCGTCGGCAACGCACGCCTTGCGGCGCTGCGTGTTCCTGGCCTGCCCCAGCACCCGGCATGCCCGGCGTTCGGTCACCACGTCACGGCCGAGTGTGTCACGCACATGCTCAACCGCTTGGCGCCGCTTCGCCGGGCTCAGAAGTTGGGCTGCGCACGCCTTCGGCAGCCCGATGCGGCCTCACGAAGGATCGCCTTATCCAACTCGGCGTCTGCCAGGAGACGCTTCAAGCGAGCGTTCTCCTTCTCAAGATCCTTCAACCGCTTCGCCTGGTCCGTCCGCAGGCCGCCGTACTCCCGCTCCCATCGGTAGTACGTCTGCTCGGTCACGCCAAGCTTCCGCACCACCTCGGGCACGGTCTTCCCCTGAGCCAACCCAACCTCAGCCTCCCGGAGCTTCCCAATGATCTGCTCCGCAGTGAACTTCTTCCCTCGTGGCATCTCTTGCCCTCCCTTGGTTTGCACCACCAGAGATTCTCTCTCTAAAAGTGGTGACGTTTAAGGGGGGCATGCCGCTGGAAACACCCATCGGCAGCGACTGTCGCGAGCGGTTGAGCAGGGTGGCCGACGCGGTGACTGCAAATGAGGCGATGGGGGTGGAGGTGGTGGTGCTCATCAGAGGCTCATCCCGGGGGTCACAGAATGGACAGACATCTCACGGAATGCATCATGCATTCTGGCAAACGCTGCGCTGGCTACCGAGGCCGGTGATCGTCAGCGTGACCACGTCTCCCGCCCTGAGAAACACGGGCGGTTTCATCCCCATGCCGACGCCCGGAGGTGTGCCGGTGATCACGACGTCACCGGCCTCGAGTGTGAGAAACTGTGAGAGGTAATGCACGATGTGCAGGACGTCGAAGATCATCTTCGCCGTGCTGCCATCTTGTCGCGGCTGTCCGTTGACCTCGAGCGTGAGCCGGAGATTCTGGGGATCGGGAACCTCATCGGCCGTGACGAGCCAGGGCCCGAGCGGCAGGAAGGTGTCGCACGACTTCCCTTTGCTCCATTGGCCGCCGCGCTCGAGCTGGAACGCCCGCTCCGAGACGTCGTTGGCCGCGCAGTATCCGGCGATCACGTCGCGGGCCGCGTCCCTCGAGGGCAGGTAGCGGGCAGTTCGCCCGATGACAATGCCGAGTTCCACCTCCCAATCGGTCTTCTCGCTGCCGCGCGGAATGAGGATCGGATCGTGAGGGCCGCAGATGGCGGCCGTGCTTTTCATGAACAGGATCGGTTCGGCAGGGATGGCGGCGCCGGTCTCCTTGGCGTGGTCGGAGTAGTTGAGGCCGATTGCATAGACGCTCGCCGGCCGGGCGACGGGGGCGCCGAGTCGCACACCGGCGGGCGCGTCGGGAAGCGTGGCGCTCGAGGTGGCGAGGCGGCGGAGCCGGTCGAGGCCGCCGCCGGCGAAGAAGGCGTGGTCGTAGTCTGTGACGTGGGTCGAACAGTCCTTGACCTCCCCGGCCGCCGTGACGAGGCCCGGCTTTTCCTGGCCCCGCGATCCGAACCGAACGAGCTTCATGCCAAGCCTTCAGGCCTTTCAAAGGCCATACACCCAATTCCGTAGAACGGAACGTAGCAAAATCGACCATCGCCCGCCAATCGTCGATCGTGCGGCGGCTGGATTCAGCGTTCGAATGGAAACAGCGGCCGCCGTCGGTGGCGGAAGAGAAGTCGGGAGGCGTCGGCCGTTGTGACCCCCGGCGTGTCAACTCTCACGAAACTCGGGCAGACCTCGCCATAGGCTGCCACCGGCGCATGGACTCCTTTCGTCGCCAGGAGCCGCAGCCCTGCCGGGTCGAGGCCGACATGCCGCACCTGCTCGAGGCTGAAGGGCGCCATGCGCCGGGTCGTCACCATCACCGCCAGCCCTGTGCCGCTCTCCAGCACCGCAGTCGGCCCCTGGTCAAACTCGGATGCACCGCCGTGCCGTGGCTTTGTCCAGACCGGCGGCATGCGCCGCGGCTGCCGCGCGGCCATCGTGCAGGCAGGCGAATCCGCCGGCGAGCGCGTGGAGCGAAGCCTCTGAATCAACGTCTGAAACATGGTCGGAAGCCCGCACCCAAAGTCGTGCTGGCCGAGCATTTCAATGGGGTTTGACGAAATAATTGACGCGAAAGAGGAACAGAACTACGCTTCGTTCGGTATTGGAATTCTGATTCTGATTGGTCCCTCGCTCGCATCGCGAGTGTCCCTGAACCCTCGACCTATGCCCTCATGGTTCTTGCTGGGCTGGCCTGCGGCGGCTGGCAGATGTTCCGGCGTCGTCAGGCACGGTAACCTCCGCCCTATTGCATTCATCACCGAGCCGGGGCTCGCCAGTGTGCAGGGAGGTTGAGATGCCAGAGCGAAAGGTTGCCGTCGTGACAGGGTCTGCCACGGGCGTGGGCGCTGCCACGGTCCTGGGCCTGGCACGCCGCGGCTACGACGTCGTCATCAACTACACGAAGAGCGAGGCCGAAGCCGCGGCATCGGCCGCAGCCTGCGCCGAGGCTGGTGCCGACACGCTGGTGGTGCAGGCTGACGTCGCCGACGACGCTGCCTGCCGCAGGATGGTCGGCGCCGCAGTCGATCGCTGGGGACGCATCGACGCGCTCGTGAACAATGCGGGCCGCACATCGGTTGCCAGCATGGCGGGCTGGGAAGGGATCGATGCGCAGGTCTTCCACGACATCTATGCCGTGAATCTGATCGGGCCCTTCCAGATGATCCGCGCCTGTGCGCCGGAGCTGACGAAGGCCAAGGGGGCGATCGTGAACGTCTCGTCGATGGCAGGGGCGCTCGGGATCGGCACCTCGGCTCCCTACATCGCCTCCAAAGGAGCGCTCAACGCCCTGACCCTGAACGTGGCGAGGATGCTTGCACCGGATGTGCGAGTGAATGCCGTGTGCCCGGGTCTGATTCTCAGCCGTTGGTTTGCGAGCGGAGCCGGCGAGGGCGGCATGGAGCTGCTGAAGAGCCAGTACGAACGGGCCGTTCCGCTGGAGCGGGCCAGCACTCCGGAGGAGGTTGCCGATGCGGTGATCTGGTTGATCGATGGTGCCGCAACGATGACGGGCGAACTGCTGCTGCTCGATTCGGGCATGCATCTCGGTAAGGGGCTGTCGGGGAGCCGCACGGCCCCTTGAGTCCCATGGCTCGCGTTGGCGGTGGATGCATCTCGAGGATACTCTCGGGCTCCTGGTGGAATCTTCGAGGACACGACGTGGCAATCAGCGTGGCGATCGTCGGTGGCGGGCCCGCGGGCCTGACGCTCGCTGCGGCGTTGGCCCAGCAGGGCGGGTTTGAGATCGCGGTGTTCGAGCGTGCCGACGACCACTCGAGCGCCGAAACCTACAACCCCGATCGCAGCTACACGATCGACATCACAGGCCACGGTCTGCGTGCGGCACGCTTCATCGGCATCACCGACCGCTTCGATGCCGGGCTCATTCACTTCAAGGGGCTGAGAATCGCCCCCCATCCATGGCTCCATCGACTCGGGGTTGGCTTCTTTGAGGAGCGGTACCACGGCAGGGGCTGGACGGGGAGCCGCGGTGACATCTGCCGCTGTCTTCAGGCCCATCTGCTCGAGCGGCATGCAGATTGCGTGGCCCTCCACTTCGGGGCGGAGGCGACCCTCGTCGATGCCGGGCAGCCACAGCTCCGCATCGCGTCGCGGGGCGACGGGGCCGGCGAGTTGCGACGGTTCGATCTGGTTGTGGGCTGCGACGGCTGCGGCAGCCGAGTGCAGCGGTCCATCGCCGAGCAGGTCAGCGGGTTTGCAGTCGAGGGAGCCGATCTGGGCAACCACTCCCTGATGCTGCATCTCGATAAGCACCTCGACGAGCTCGATCCGCAGTACCTCTATGTCCTCGCGGTCGAACCCGTGACGGCTGTGGCCGGGGCGATCAACGGCCCCGGGGGCCCGGCGGATCCGCGCTGGTTTTGCCAGATCGGGTTTAGCGGCACGAGGCGATTCGACTCCGCCGCGGATGCCGGTCGTTTTCTCGACAGGGCCCATCCACTGCTGCGGCATTTCGCATCCGATACAAAAGTGGAGGAGTTCAGCCATCGGCAATGTCTGCCGACCGGCAAGACCAAGCGGTGCTCGTCGCTCGTGGCCGGGCGGGTGGCGCTGCTGGGCGATGCTGGCGCTCCGGTGCCTCCCGTGGGGCAGGGCGTGAATGCGGCCATGGAAGGCGCGACGGTGCTCGCTCAGTGCCTGCACGAGCATCGCGATTCGCTGGATACTGCGTTGGCGGCCTACGCGGCCACGTGGGGCCGGGAAACCGATGCGCTGCGGCGGATTGCGATGACGGTCGACCTCTCACAACCCATGACGCCGTTCCGGATCCTGATGGCCTCGTTCCTGGGCTACTCCGGCTTGAGGCTCGCCAAGCGCGAGGATCTCAGCTACGCCGAGGCCTGGGAGACTTTCCGCCGCGGCGAAGACCGCATAAGGTGCACGCCCCTGGGGCTCATGCTGCCTCGCCAGCAAGGCTGATCGAACGAAAAGGTGCCATCCTCGATACACGGGCTGGGAAAAGCCCTTGCTGATTGGGGGCGGAAAGTGGCGGTTAGGGGGAGAATGGCCCCTCTCAATGAACGGCTGGCAACGGCCGGGAAACCTCTCCCGAATCCGTTGTTCACGGGCGTTTCAACTATGTTTTGCCAATTATTTGACGCGATTGGGGCCGGATGTAAAAACAGAGGAAATATTCTGGCACCACGCTCCATCGTAGCACAAGAGCCACGATCATGATTCGCATCTCGTTCAAGACGCTGTCCGTCGGCGCTCTCCTTCCTGCCCTGGCAGTGATCCTCGTGCTGAGTGCTCCGTCACCGCATGCCGATGCACAAATTCTCTATGTTGGCAACGGCAGCTCTAACCAGACGACCAGCTTCACCTCGGGGACGACTACCTACACCAGCGCTGTCATTGCCAACACCAGCACCGACTCCAATAACACGCTCAATGTCTTGAATCCCGGAACCCGCCTCACCATCAATCCCGGTAACGTTCAGGTGGGTTTCGCGGGCAGTGGCAACAGCATGGTGATCTCCAATGGAGGCTTTGTCAGCGGTTCCAATGGTGTCATCAGTTTTGGAAACACTGCGTCGAATAACTCCGCGCTGGTGACGGGAACCGGCTCGACCTGGAGTAACAGCAACCAGGTGCGAATCGGCGTCTCTGGTTCAGGCACCCTGACCGTGGCCAACGGGGGATCGGTGATCGCCAGCGGCGCTACCGGGATTTAGGTCGCGGTGAATGCTAACTCGATGGGCGTCCTCAATATCGGCTCCTACGGGGGAAATGACTCGGCTGGCAGCATCGTCGCACCGCAAATCGGCTTCAACGGTGGCACGGGTTACCTCAACTTCAACCAGACCGACACGTTCACCCTCACCAACCCCATCACGGGAGTAAATACGATCTTCTTCCAGCAACTCGGGAGCGGCACGACGATCCTCACGGGTGCTAACAGTTCAGCCAATCGTACTCTTATTTCAAATGGCACCCTCCAGATTGGTGACGGAGGAGCCAATGGATCGATCGGGAATGGAGCCATTACCAATAACTCGGTGCTCGCGATCAACAGCTCCACGAATATTTCCTTCGCCAATAACCAAGCGATCACAGGAACCGGCGTTCTCGTCCAGATGGGAACTGGCACGACCACGCTCGTTGCGAATAACACCACCTACAGCGGTGGAACGCTGATCAGCAACGGCACCCTGCGGGTCGGAGCAGGGCCTACAGGGCCTCAGTTTGACACCAACGGATCTCTCGGTACCGGCAATGTGACCAACAACGCGACCCTTCTCTTCAGCCGACGGTTTGCCAGTGATACAGTCTCCAATAACATCAGCGGAACGGGGGCACTCGGGATGTTTGGGAGTGGACTTCTCACGCTGGCCGGTAGCAACAGCTACTCGGGCCTCACGACCATCGACTCTGTCTATACCCTGCAGATCGGAACAGGCAGCACGAACGGCACCCTCGGGACAGGATCGGTCTCCAATGCGGGTACCCTTTCCTTTAACCGCAGCGATCTCTACACGGCTTCCAACGCCATCTCGGGGACGGGGAAACTCTCGCAGATCGGAACCGGCACGACGATCCTCCTGGGCAGCAACAGCTACAGCGGACTGACCACCGTGACCAACGGCGTGCTGCAAATCGGCAACGGCGGCACGACCGGATCCATTGCCGGGGACGTGGTGAACAACGCCACCCTCATCTTCAACCGGTCCGATGCCTCGACCTACTCAGGCACCATCAACGGCACAGGCGCGGTCACGAAGCAGGGCGGCGGCACGTTGACGCTCGCCGGTGCCAATTCCTACTCTGGCGGCACGACGATCAGCGATGGCGTGCTGGCTTTGGGGAGTGCAAATGCCGTGGGGGCTTCCGGCACGATCCGTTTTGGCGGCGGCACGCTTCAGTATTCGGCGAGCAACACGACCGACTACTCCAGTCGCTTCAGCACTGCAGCGAGCCAAGCCTATTCCATCGACACCAACGGCCAAAACGTGACGTGGGCTTCGCCGCTTGCCAGTAGCGGCGGCACGCTCACCAAGTCGGGCACGGGTGCGCTGACGCTCGCGGGTGCCAATTCCTATTCGGGCGTCACCACGATCTCCGGAGGCACGCTCGCCCTCTCGGGCGCGGGCTCGATTGGCACCGGCGGCTTGAACCTCGGCTCTGGCGGCGTGTTTGACCTGACCGCTCGCACGTCGGGCACCTACTCGCTGCCCTCGACCGGAGACCTGATCGGCTCTGGAAAGCTTACGGGGAACAGGCGCACGCTGGCCGTCCTGGGGGCGTTCCAGCCGGGGAATTCGCCCGGTACGGTCACGGTCGACGCGGGCTTCATGCTTGACCTCTCTAGGGCGACAAGCACCACGTTCGATATCACCGATCCACGCTTTACGGCGGGCACCTACGACCTCGTGAATGGCAACGGCAGCATGATCTTCGGCGGGATTCTCAATCTCACCTTCAGCGGCGGTTCCTACGACAATGACACGGATGTGTTGCAACTGTTTGCAAACACAGGCGGATTCAGTGGGGATTTCACGTCGGTGTTTTCCACAGGCTTGGCGGAGGGGCAATTCGCAACGTTTAACGCCACCACCGGCGCCATCAGCGTCGTCCCGGCACCTTCGACATATGCCGTGGCCCTTGCTGGGCTAGCATGCGGCGGCTGGCAGATGATGCGGCGTCGTCGGCTGCGGCAGGCCCCCACTCTGGCAGGCACATGCGATCAGCACTTCCCCGAGCCTGCCGTGAGGTAGGCCGCAAGACAGCAAGTGATTTCGTGCACCAGCGCCGGGATGGTCATCGGCGTGCCGCTGACTTCGTCGTCGTCGAACATCATCTGCTGGGCTAATGTCGCGTACACCAGCCGCCAGGTCACGTCGGCCGCGATCGCCGGGTGGGCATGGGCGATCTCCTCGCGGTGGCTCAGCACGAGCGTGTTGAAGATGCCGGCGAATACGGCGTTCGCCCGAATGCCCTGGGCCCGCAGGTTCGGGTCGGCCGAACGGTGGAGAACGAAGAAGCGGGCCGAATTGCGGTACTCCTGCGTGGCGGTGAAGACGTGCGAGAGGAACACCTCGATCGCGCCCGCCAGAGTTTTTTCGTTGCCGGCTGCTGCGACC
>Ga0214921_10008254_pt1 | contig 13587 bp, 14 predicted proteins | sample LL1505_MetaG_FD_177992 | JGI IMG/M metagenome (GOLD analysis project Ga0214921, IMG submission 177992) | Freshwater microbial communities from Lake Lanier, Atlanta, Georgia, United States - LL-1505 | ecosystem: Environmental > Aquatic > Freshwater > Lake | place: USA: Georgia | collected... | reverse complement strand
CACTTTAACGGTTTTACTTGGTATTGTATTTGTGGTGACACAGATTATGGGCTTTAGCGCTTTAGAAGCCAATAGCATCGCCTTAACAGGTCCTAGAAGCAATTCAGCGGGTTCTTTTTTATTGGTAATTGCTGGCTTGCACATCCTCCACGTGGTGGGTGGTGTAATTGCTTTAACAATCATCTTTTTAAGAGCTTATTCTGTTAAAACAAAATTTTACAATGCCTTGCCGGTGGAATTGGCATCCATTTATTGGCATTTTGTAGATATACTATGGATTTATCTTTTTGTGTTCCTACAATTTGTAGGATAGACTAAAAACCAATATTTTTGCACTGAAATTGAAATAGAACATGTCAACAACAACAACCGCTTCGCCAACTGAAGCAAAATTATGGGGTGGTGGAAAAAGCCCTTTTAGTGTAGAATACGGAAAAGTAATGATGTGGTACTTTTTAATGAGTGACGCATTCACTTTTGGTGCTTTCTTGATTTCTTATGGCACGGTTCGTTTTTCTACAAACGGATGGCCTAACCCAAACCTTGTTTTTAAAAGTTTCCCATTTGCACCAGAAGGGATCAATGCCCCATTGGTATTTGTATCTGTGATGACTTTTATTTTGATTGTAAGTTCTGTGACCATGGTACTAGCAGTGCATGCTGGCCACAATATGGATAAGAAAGGCGTTGTTAGAAATATGATTTTGACCATTATTGGCGGTATCGCTTTCTTAAGCTGTCAAGCTTGGGAGTGGAATCACTTATTTCATGAAGGTGCATGGTGGGGTCGTAATCCTTTCATCAATGCAGATGGAACTGCTTCTTCGACCAACTTCACAAACTTCTTCTTTACCATCACTGGTTTTCATGGCTTCCACGTATTCAGCGGTGTGGTGATTAATATTATTATGTTGATCATGACATTAACCAACCAATTTGAAAAAAGAGGACATTACAATATGATTGAAAAAGCAGGTCTTTACTGGCACTTTGTAGATTTAGTATGGGTGTTTGTATTTACTTGTTTCTACTTATTATAAGCAGATACTTCATTGTAATCCTATTGAGCAAAAACTAACGAATTAACTATGTCACATACAAATGATACACACGCAGAGCACGGTGGTGGTGCTATTGCAGAAATTAAAAAAGTTACCATCATACTTTCGGTGTTAACAATTATTGAATTGATTTTAGGCTTTTGGATGATTGGTATGAAAAGCGAAGCCTTAGTGCTTGGGGTGAAGGGCACTATTGTGATTTTAATGATGGCAAAAGCATTTTACATTGTTGCTTATTTCATGCACTTAAAGCATGAAGTAAAAAACTTGATTATGACAATTGTAGTGCCACTTTCTTTATTCATCTGGTTCATCATTGCCTTTTTAGCTGATGGAAATTCTTTCAGAAATTTACGTAATACGTACAATCCATATTTTAAAGAGCAATCTACTATAAAGGTAGCACAGCCTGAACACGGGGAAGCAAAGCACAAAGACGCTAAGCATGAGACTAAGCACGAAGAAGCAAAGCATTAATTGATTTCTTACGATATTCGAAACCACTCCAACTATTTGGGGTGGTTTTTTGTTGTAACTTTACATTCTATTCAACACCAACATCAGCATGTCTAAAAAGTCTTTGTACGGTTTATTTATCGCCCTAGTTATTCCGATAAGTTGTTATTTATGGCTTAAATCGGCAAGTGACAGCGCGGTGTCTATGCCAAGACATTATTTATTGGATACAGTGGTGAGTCGTGTAGAAAAAGGAAAGACCATTGATGATAGTATTTGGCATACCACAAAAGACATTCGTTTGGTGAACCAATTGGGTGATTCAGTAAACTTATACCAACAATCTGGTAAGATCATTATTGCAGATTTCTTTTTCACAAGCTGCGGAAGTATCTGCCCTAAGCTAACGACCAACATGGCCAAGTTGCAACAGTCCTTTACTAGGGGTGGCAATACGCGTCAAAAAGTGTTGGACACCAATTTTATTCAATTCATTTCTTTTTCTGTGGATCCGGATCGTGATTCTGTTCCTGTGTTAAGAGAATACGCCAACAAAATGGGTGTGGCTTCTGATAATTGGTGGTTGCTGACTGGTAGCAGAGATGCTATTTATAAGTTTGCTTTTGAGGAAATGAAGGTAGATCAATTTAGCATTGAGCCTGTCTCTCCGGACTTTGTACATACAAGCCGCTTTGTATTGATTGATAAAAAAATGCAAGTACGCGGTTATTACAATGGACTTGATTCAGCTTCTATGTTAAAGCTAGCCAAAGACGTGGGCTATTTAATGTTAGAAAAAGACAAAACTAAAAAAAGTCAAGTGTTTCAAGATATTGTTGATCTGAGTTGGTTATGGTTGGTGATTGCGTTAATGGTATCTAGTTTTGTTTTCTATTTCACAAAGACAAGATTAAAAAATTAATATTATGTTAGAACCTGTATTAAAGAAGAACGATCAGTTGGCCTACATTTTAATTGGCGTTTTCTCGGCGATTGTATTAGCAGTGGTGACTTTTCTAAGTAAATTCACTTTAGATGTAGAACTGCCTTTTGACAAACATATTTTTGCATTTATTAACGCGGTAATTAACTCAGCAGTGGCTGTTTTATTGGTTGCAGGATTAATTGCAGTGAAGCAAAAAAATTACACTTTACATAAGTCCATCATGCTCACGGCGATGGTACTTTCTTTACTGTTTTTAGTCACTTATATCGCACACCATTTGTTAGCAGGCGAAGCCAAATTTGGCGATGCCAATTTTGATGGGGAAGTGGATGATGCCGAAAAAGCATTACTAGGCAATAGTCGTCCTTTTTATTTAATTTTATTAGGTACACATATTGCATTGGCTGCAACTAGCTTGCCATTTATATTATTCACTGCATACAGAGCTTTAACGAGTGATTTTGCAGCGCATAAAAATCTAGCTAAAAAAGTATGGCCTATCTGGTTTTATGTCGCATTAACTGGACCGATTGTATACTTGATGATTAAGCAGTATTATAATTAAGGCTGCTTATTTTATAAATTAAATTCAATGGGCGATTTTATTTTTATAGGAAGTGTTTTTTGTGCTTTGATTAGTGCATATCTCCTTTTGTTTAAAAAAAATATCATTCATTTATTTTCAGATAAAATTTTAGCTATTTTATTTTTATGTTATAGTTATTGCACATTAAATTTTATACTCATTTCTTCTGGCTGGTTGATATATTTTCCTAATTTATACCGTACATCTGCACCTATAAATTATTTAATACCACCATTGGCATACATGTATGTTAAATCAGTATTGACAAATAAAAATAAATGGAAATTGATTGATGCATTTCATTTAATTCCCTTTTTATTTATAGCTATAAATTATATTCCATTGTATAGTATGGATATGAATCATAAAAGAGAAGTTGTTAAATTAGTCATCGAAAGTTTTAATAATAATTATAATATACAGGATGGCTTTTTTTCTGAAAAAATTCAATTTCTTAGACCCATTCAAAGTATAGTCTATATTATTTTACAATGGAAATTAATTTATTCTTTTAAAAGAAAGCAGCATCTTGGATATTTTAAGGAACACACAGAATTAATTTTAAGTTGGCTAATTAAATTTACTTCTGCTATCACTTTTACTATTTTGACCTTTTTGATTTTTGTTATCGGGGTCGTTTATACTTTATATACGAATCAAAACATAAATGATATTGTATTTTATGCGTCTATTCCGGTTTCTTTAAGCCTGTTTTATTTAACTAGTTACTTAATTCTTAACCCTAATGTATTTTTAGGTCTTCCATATATTGACTATAATAAAAACGACCAAAAAATTGAGGTATTAGATAAAGTAAAATATGAGGAGGATATAGCTGCTATTGAATCCTACCTTATTGCTGAAAAACCATACTTAAAGCAAGGTTTTTCGATTAATGAATTTTCTATAGCGGTAGGCTTACCTGCTAAATTGGTTTCTTTTTTAATCAATAATCATTTTGATAAGAATTTCAATGATTTTTTAAATACATACAGAATAGCACACGTAACGGATTGTATCAAAGCAGGAGATTTAAATCAATTTACATTGTATGCTTTAGCAACACAAGCAGGTTTTTCTAACAAAACCAGTTTTGTAGATGCCTTTAAAAAAGTACATAATTGTACACCATCTCAATTTATTTCTAATATGAAAGTGCATTAAATAAGCTATAACCTATTTCAAATTAGGAAAAAGGCAAGTTTTCTGAAATCTTGCCTTAAATGAGCACTCTAGTATCTATTCTAAAAAAAAAGATTTTTGCAATTTTGGAAGTCTTTTGATTTATAAAAGAACTCCAAATTATGAGCCTAAGATCATTGTTGTCTTTTATAGCTATTGCATTCCCATTAATCACATACGCCCAATCGATTACGCCCTATACCTTCAATAATGGGGGCGGTTCTGCCTCATCTATTGAGTGGAGCATTGGCGAGTCGGTTTCTATTGCCAATTTTACTACCCCTAATTACATGTTTAATACAGGTTTATTACAGCCATTAACAAACGTTGTCACATCTATTAATGAATACGGTCCAGTTGTCTATGGTCATCAAATTACCATTAGCCCAAATCCAACCACAGACTTAGTGCATTTAAAGGGGCAGTTTAACCAAATGGGTAGATTATCCTTTCAGGTAATTGACTCAAAATCAGCCATTTTATTAACCCATGAAGCTGGAACAAATATAATTAGTTATGAAAAGGACATTTTCATGCACAATTACCCATCTGGGATATTTTATATCAAAGTAATTTTTAAACCTCTTTACGGGATCATCAAAACCGGGATTTTTAAAATTGTGAAATTATAATTATACATGAAAAATTACCGTCTTTTTAATCGCTCTATTTTTATACTATTGTTATTAATCGTAATAGTTCATGGTTACGCTCAAACTGGATTAAATTTTCAGGGGGTAGCAAGAACAAACAATAATATTATATTGGCATCACAGCCAATTAGTTTGCGTTTAAGCATATTACAAGGTAGTGCTTCTGGTATTGCAGAATATGTTGAAACAAGAAGAGTTACTACCAATGCACAGGGCTTGTTCACAGCAGTGATTGGAGATACGGGAGCAATTAGTACTTTAGGAAATTTTACGACTATTAATTGGAGAAATACCCCAAAGTTTTTAAAGATTGAAATGGATCCTACAGCAGGAAATAATTTTATGACCATGGGCACTACTCAATTTCAGTATGTGGCTTATGCACAGTTTGCAAATAGTGTGGATGCAGAAAATATAACAGGCGTTGTGCCCGTAGCTCGGGGGGGCACGGGTGCAAATAGCTTGTCTTCATTAAAGACCGCTTTGGCTTTAGACAAAGTAAGTAATTCATCAGACCTAGCTAAACCTATTAGTACTGCTACACAAATTGCACTTGATTTAAAACTAAATATGTCTGATACAGTCAAGTATGTAAAACAAACTTATGTAGATTCATTACAATTAACTAAGTTCAATTTAAAAGATACAATCAAGTTTACAAAGCAAACATTTACGGATTCGGCACTATTGACTAAATTAAAATTATCTGACACGGCTAGTATGTTAAGCAATCGTATAGGGAAGGATACCCTAAATTTATCCGCTAGAATTAACGTAAAAGCAAACATTATAGATTTAACAACTGGCTTAGCATTAAAATTAAATGCAACAGATACAAGTAAATACACCAAACAAAACTATTCGGATTCGGCACTATTGACTAAATTAAAATTATCTGACACGGCTAGTATGTTAAGTAATCGTATAGGGAAGGATACCCTAAATTTATCTGCTAGAATTAATTTAAAAGCAAATAGTTCAGATTTAACTTCTGGTTTATTGTTAAAAGAAAATACTTCAAATAAATCAACTGCCACTGATTTAGGGGGGACATCTCCAAGTGATATTTTATATCCTACACAAAAAGCTGTAAAGGAGTATGTTGCAGCTAACGCAAGCAGTGGTGGTGTTGCAGACGCTGGAATTACTTCCATTAAACTTGCGGATGGTGCTGTGACTGATGCGAAAGTAGCAAGTGGAATTAGTAAATCAAAAGTAGGATTGGGTAATGTAGAAAATATTTCAATTAGTACTTGGTCAGGTACTAATAGCATAACTACTGTTGGTACAATCACAAGTGGCGTATGGAGTGGAACTGCTATTTCTTTAAATAATGGAGGAACAGGTGCAACCACTGCTGTTGCCGCTAGAACTAATTTAGGATTAGTGATTGGCACCAATGTGATGTCTGCTAATGCTACCACTGCAAACATTTCCCCAAGTACAAATAGGAATTATGTAACGGATGTACAAGCGGGGGTATTATCAAATACATCTGGTACTAATTCAGGAGATGAGACTACCTCAACAATTAAAACAAAATTAGGCATAACAACCCTATCTGGTTCCAATACTGGAGATCAAACAATAAGCTTAACAGGTGATGTACTAGGAACTGGTACAGGCAGTTTTTCTACAACCGTAAATAGCATAGGTGGTGTAAGTTCATCTACTATATCAAATTTTGATTCAAGAATTAGTTCCAATACAAATAGCATTACAACAAATACAACTGATATTGCAACCCTTAACTCAAATTTAAGTACTAAGCAAACTGGATATACTAATTTAACAAGTATTGGCACTTTATCAAATACTGCAGGTTATTTGAAAAATAATGGATCAGGAGCGTTTTCGTATATAACTCCAACTACTGCAGACATTTCCCCAAGTACAAATAAGAATTATGTAACGGATATACAAGCGGGAGTATTATCAAATACATCTGGTACTAATTCAGGAGATGAGACTACCTCAACAATTAAAACAAAATTAGGCATAACAACCCTATCTGGTTCCAATACTGGAGATCAAACAATAAGCTTAACAGGTGATGTACTAGGAACTGGTACAGGCAGTTTTTCTACAACCGTAAATAGCATAGGTGGTGTAAGTTCATCTACTATATCAAATTTTGATTCAAGAATTAGTTCCAATACAAATAGCATTACAACAAATACAACTGATATTGCAACCCTTAACTCAAATTTAAGTACTAAGCAAACTGGATATACTAATTTAACAAGTATTGGCACTTTATCAAATACTGCAGGTTATTTGAAAAATAATGGATCAGGAGCGTTTTCGTATATAACTCCAACTACTGCAGACATTTCCCCAAGTACAAATAAGAATTATGTAACGGATATACAAGCGGGAGTATTATCAAATACATCTGGTACTAATTCAGGTGATGAGACTAGCTCGACAATTAAAACAAAATTAGGCATAACCGATCCGGCTATATCTGGAAATAATAATGACGCAATACAAATTTTAACTGGTACGGTTGGAAGCGGGGAACTTTTATTTAAGGATCTGTATGATATCAATGCATCTCTTTTTGATGATAAAGCATCCTTATCTGCATCACAAAATAATTTTACCGGAGATGTCAAAGCCAAGACCTATATCCTTACAAATCCTTCTACAACAACAGCCTCTACTGCAACGACTACAATTAATTTAGCCACAGGTAATGTTTTAGAAGTCTTCTTAACATCAAATACCACATTGTCATTCACAAATCCTAGAATTGGAACTTATATCATTAAAATTAAACAAGACGGTACTGGAGGAAGAGTAGTCACGTTCCCAACAATGAAATGGGCAGATGATGCTGTACCAACTATAACTCCTACAGCGAATAGAACAGATTTAGTTACTTTGATTTATGATGGCACAAATTATTATGCAAGTTGTCTACAAAATTTCTAATATGAAAATTATAATAATACCTTTTTTATTTATTTCATTTTATATACATGCTCAAGTAGTTCCAATTGGAACTGTTATAATAGGGAAGCGCCTACCTACTTTAACTGCGAATAGCACTTCATATATGTATGCAAGTTTTGCTACATTAAGTGGTAGTATTAAAATCAATGACTCTAAATTAACTATTATTGAAAAAGGTTTTATAGTTTTGCCTAATTCAGATAATAGAGTACCTGATATATCCAACTCAACTAAATATATTGTTGGTGCAGGAAGTAATGATTTTGAAAATACATATACTTTTAACTCAAATACAACTTATAAGTATAGATCTTACGCTAAAAATAGTAAAGGGGAGTATGCTTATTCGCGAGTATCAAGTTTTACAACTAGTATGAATCCTTGTGAGATTAATCCATGTAAGAATGGAGGCGCTTGTTCTTTTGATTTTGAAAATACACTTCTGACTTGTGAATGTGTTGAACCTTTCGGAGGTGATTGTTGTGCATATTTATCAAATAATAATGGAGGTAGTTGGGGGATTACGAGTGGAACAAATTTATGTAATACTTATTTTCAACAAATTGCATCATCAAAAAAAACTCAAAAATTTAAGCTTTCTAAATTTGATGAAAATTTAGTTACAAATTATACTTGGTTTGTCCCCCAGGTAATAAATAATCAATTATCAATGGTTAAAATTGGTAAATAAATCTTTTGCATCAAAATAAGTGATGAATTACTAATTAGTAGCTTAATTCTTTTGCAGGATCCCAAAATAATTTTTCAAAGTCCAAGACGGTTTCGTTTTGGACTTTTATTTTTTCCTTTTCTAAAAGTGTTTGCATGGTGGTGGGCGTTTCAAAATGTGCCTTGCCACTTAACATACCATTGCGATTCACCACTCTATGTGCAGGCACTTTAGGTTTTACCCCATGCGATGCATTCATGGCCCAACCCACCATCCTTGAGCTTCCTCCTGTACCTAAATATTTTGCAATGGCGCCATAGCTTGTCACACGTCCCTTGGGAATCAAACGTACAACATCAAATACATTTTGGAAAAAGTCTTTTGTCTTGGGCGTGTATTGCATAAATAAAAAGAAACTAAATATACAAAATTTAAAGGGACGTAATTAAAGAACAAGGAAATGAGATCGGAACTAAGTTAATATTTTACAAATGCTTTTTAATATCCTCTATGTCAACTTGTTTTTCTGGGTAAGCTTCAGGTGCAGTTTTGCAAGCGGCAGTTCTGATTAATTGCGCTCTTGTTTTAATAGGTTCAGGCACGGCGTCATAGTCAAATGGGCAATGCTTGCAGGCTTCCCCACAGCAATAACCTCTTGCTTCGTGATAAGCTGCAGTAAATACCCATTTTCCTTTTGGGTCTATATTATAATGTACACCTTCAATCATTTTTTAATAAGCTCTTTTACTTTTTCATTTTTACGCTTCTTTTTTTGCTCTTGCCGCTTCGGCTTCCATTCTAATCAATTCCCCGGCATCCATGGGGATGTCCTTGATGGCTTCTTTTAAAACATCGTCTAGTTCCAAAGGCAGGTCTTTATCAATATTAAACTGAATATAGTGAATCTTGTTACTCTGTGCGATATCCAATCCTTCGTAGTAGGTTTTAATTAAACAACGTGGATCGATGTTTTGTTCGGCGTATAAATTGTCTGTTTTATAGATGAGGTTTAAACCATATAGCTCAATCACTTTTAAAGTAAAATTGTAAAGTAGGGGGCTATCTGTTTTTAAATGTACAATACCAGCAGGCACATCGCTATACTTTCCGCTTCCATTTTTTAGGAACTGTTGATATAATCTTAAAAATTTAGGATGGGTTAAACGCTTTTTCGCCTTTGACCATCTAAGTTGTGGATCGGGGAAGGTGATCCAAATTTCATCCACCTCGTCCTTAGCAAAATAGTTTGAGGTCAGCTCGATTTGTGAACGAATAAACGCTACATTCTTTAATCCGTCTTTACCAGCAATACTTGCACCTTTCCAAATACGATTGCCTTTTAAATCGATGCCAATAAAATTTTCGTTTGGAAACATACGGCCTAAGCCAACTGCATATTCTCCTCGGCCACAGGCAAGTTCAATTGTAAGCTTAGGGCTATCATTTTTAGTCGTGCTAGGTAAAGTTGAAATTTCAATGGGGCTCGTTCCGTTTTTTAATGCATTAAAAAACGCATCCCATTTCCCTGGCATACCTTGTGGAAACTCCAATACATTTTCATATTCCTTAATTGCTGCAAACTTGATTAGTTTTTTCTGACCCATAGCGCAAAGATAGTATTAGAAAGGTTTCTAAGATGCTAATCGCTTTATTTATTTTTTATCAGATATTAAATTACACGTATCTTTATTCTATTAAAATACACGTGCAATGAAAACGAAATTGACCCTTGTAATGGAAGATGAGGTGATCTATAATGCAAAAATTTATGCCAAGAAAAAAGCGGAGAGTCTTTCTTCTATGGTTGAAAACTATTTAAAAGCAGTTTCAGAATCTTCTAAATCGACAAACCCGAAAAAGGCTAATTCAAAAAAGACAACAAGTTTAATTGAAAAGTACAGAGGTATTATTAGATTACCAGAGGAGTATGATTATAAAAAAGAAGTTGGATTGTATTTATTAAAAAAGTACAACAAATTAAAATGAAACATATATACCTAGATACAAATATTATCGTTGATATTTTTGCTGCAAGGGCTCCACATGATATTGCAGCTATTGAATTATACAGATTGGCAAAAGACAATAAAATTAAAATATATATTTCTGCTGAGTCATTTACTACGATCTATTATATTTTAAGAATTAATAAAATTGCACATAACAAATGTCTTGTGATTTTTCAAGATCTATTGAAAACCACAACTGTTATGAATACAAATGAATTCATAATTAGTAAGGCAATTAACAGCAGATTTGATGATTTTGAAGATGGAGTTCAATTCATCTCTGCAAAGTCCAATGCTAAAATAAATCTTATTGTAACCAGAGATAAAAAGGGGTTTAAGAAAAGTGATATACCAGTTACTGACGCGCATCAAGCGCTTCAATTATTTGTAAATTAAGATGACCCTTTCATTAATTTCAACGCTTTCTTAGCTACAATAGGTCCAATGGCTACACCCATGCCACTCATGCGTACTGCACAGTATACATTGGGTTGTACTTGTTCAATGATTGGTTTTTTGATAGAACCCATGCCCATGGTGCCGCTCCACCTGAGTTCGATTTTTGGTTTTTTGGATCCCTTAGGCAGGATACGCTGCATCATAAAATCCTCTAACACTTTTTGTATTGTAGTAGAAGTTTCTAGCGAATATGTTTTTTCATTTTTAAAATCGGCATTTCTTGCACCACCTAATAATAAACGATTGCCTAGGTTACGGAAATAATAATAGCCTTCATCAAAATGGAAACATCCTTTGAATTTTAAATTTTTGATAGGCTCGGTTACAAAGACTTGTCCTCTTGCTGGTACCACATCTAAACCAGGGATAAGTTGTTTTGCAAATCCATTGGTGCAAACTAAAAACTGTTTGGTCTCTATAGGTGCCTCTAAATTTGTGGTGATGGTCACCCCTTTTTTATGGCTTTTAAACTTTTTCACTTCGGTACCGAATAAAATTTGAACGCCTTTAGCTTGCACTGCTTTTTGTAAAGCCAAAACCAATTTTGCGGAATTTAATTGCCCTTCTAATTGATTAAATGCCAAAGCCTCGATGCCTTGAAAACCCAACTTCTGAATATCCTTGCTTTCATTAGTGTAGATGGGTAAATATTTGCCATTCTTTTTGGGCGTTTTTAATGCGGGCGCTAATATTTTATTTAAATAGGCAATATCTGATTCTAAATGTGCTTTTTTTCCTTCAAATAATTCATAGCCGCCCCATTGGTTATAGTCTATCTCTTTAGCTTTAAAGACTTCTTGAATTCTTTGTAATCCATCATAACGCATTTTCACTGTTTCAAGCATGGCAGCTTCACCCATTAATTTGACATCATGCATTAATTCAGAAACGCTTCCAAAACAAGAGAAACCTGCATTGCGCGTACTTGCTCCAGAAGGGATTGCGCCACGTTCAAGTATGGTAATTTGCAATTTCGGGTTTTGATGGATGGCTTCATAAGCAGTCCACAATCCAACAAAGCCACAACCTACAATCACTAAGTCCTTAGGTGCAAAATAGGTAGACTGTTCCCATACTGATATTGCCATAACTTTCAATTTGATGTCTAAGTTCCAACATATTTGTCATATTTAGATAGGTTGCAGTCATTCCGCTAATTTTTTACAATACTTACTAAATCAACTAGTGCATAAAAAAACCGCCCCAATTGGGGCGGTTTAAAGTAATATTTTATGTAGAATTTAAAGTATCATTTAAGATGTACTTTAAAATACTAGCCTTTATTATTTTCCAAAGATATAACGAATACCTAATTGAGCTGTCCATACATCAAATACTGAAGCATTTTTACTTAAAGTATTGGTGATTAAACCAGTTGTACCGTCTGCAAATTTTTGAGTCGCTAATTTATAAGTAGGCTCATTATTCACAACAGATTGGAATGCTAAGATTTGTGGGCTTGTAGCTCTTTGAGATACACCCCAATTATCATTCAACATGTTACCAAAGTTTAAGATATCTGCTCTAATTTGAATCGTATTACGCTTACCTTTTACATTTACAAAAATATCTTGAACAACTGATAAGTCAAAACGGTGTAGCATTGGAATGAATGAACCGTTTCTTTCTGCATATTTACCATGACGTGTTTTTAAATAATCGTCTTGGTTGATATAATTCCAGAAAGCAGCTTGTTGCTCTACTTCAGAATAAGTTCTTGTACCTACCACTAAAGGTAAAAACTTGATATCTTGGAATGCTTTAGGTACAAAAATCAATTCATTGTTACTTACTCTGTCTCCGTTCATATCACCACTAATTGTATATGAATATGGACTACCTTGGTTACCAACATATCCAATTGAGATTGATGTTGCACCACCGCCTTTTTTACCGTACTCTATTCTGTATCCAAATTGACCCACCAAACGATTTGGTGAAACAAAGTCAGAATTTGATAAAGACAAATCATTATTTCCATTGATTGATCTTGCACCTGTCCAGCTTCCTGATGCGATTGAACCTGCACTCATATAATCTTTTGCATTAGAAGTTGTCCAAGCAAATGATCCAAATAACCCTTTGTTATAAGGCAATTCTAATTTCAAAGTCAAAGACTTAAAATAAGCACCATCTTTGTTTGTTAAAACGATACCGTTTGAAACGTTATCATTGACTCTAACACCAGCATCAGTTCTTGCAAATTGACTTCTTGTATCCACCCCAGAGAAATTACCTGTTGGTAAATCTAAGTTGGCATTATAGTAATGCACTGCGTTCAAATTATTATTGTAAATACCTTCAATCGTTCCAATTAAACCTAAAGGTAATTTTTGATCTATCGCAATATTCGTTTTCCATACTTGAGGAAACTTATACTTAGCATCGGTAAACGCTAAATCAAATGTAGAAGGCAAAGTTGGTGTTGAAGGGATATAATATTGACCAGGGTTCGCAGTAAAGCCATATTTAGTTGCGCCTTTGTTATCACTATCAATATAACCTGTCAACACGCCATTGTTACCCACTTGGTTTGAGATAAACACATATGGAGGACGACCAGTGAATACACCAGTTCCACCTCTTAATTGTGTTTGCTTATTACCA
>Ga0214921_10008253_pt1 | contig 13588 bp, 12 predicted proteins | sample LL1505_MetaG_FD_177992 | JGI IMG/M metagenome (GOLD analysis project Ga0214921, IMG submission 177992) | Freshwater microbial communities from Lake Lanier, Atlanta, Georgia, United States - LL-1505 | ecosystem: Environmental > Aquatic > Freshwater > Lake | place: USA: Georgia | collected... | reverse complement strand
ATGCTTGCGAATTTCAGGAGCAAGAGTATTCTCCAAATCGACATCTTCGGCGTGCTGAGACGAAACAACAACTGTCTCTAACCGCACTGGACGATCGCCGTCGTATTCAATAGTGACCTGAGTTTTGCCATCAGGACGTAAGTAACTTAATTCGCCACTTTTGCGAACAGCGGTTAAGCGCTCGGCAAGTCGGTGCGCCAAGGTGATTGGTAGTGGCATTAGTTCAGGCGTGTCATTGCAGGCGTAACCGAACATCAGACCCTGATCGCCAGCTCCCTGTCGGTCTAGCGGATCAGCTGAACCTGAAACGCGCTCTTCAAAAGCATCGTCGACTCCCTGGGCAATATCCGGTGACTGAGTTCCGATTGAAACGGAGACACCACACGAGTTGCCATCAAAACCCTTGTTGGACGAGTCGTAACCAATCGAGTTAACAACTTCGCGCACGATACTCATGACATCGCAGTAACCTTCAGTGGTTACTTCGCCAGCCACATGTACTTGGCCCGTAGTCAGCAATGTTTCAACCGCAACCCGACTCTTAGGGTCTTGTTTCAAAAGATCATCCAGAATTGCATCTGAAATCTGATCTGCCATCTTGTCCGGATGACCTTCGGTTACTGACTCTGAGGTGAATAGGCGACCTGACATTCACTTACCTTTACTATTTCGACAAAAAGTCCAACGAGGCACAATCTTATCGGTGCAATTACCGCCGATTACGGCGATACACGCACTTAGTTATTTTTTATATGAAGCGATTGCATCAAGGATTGCGTGAGCAATTGCCAATTTAGGTGCCCGAGGAACATCAACCTCATCAGCGCGGTTTTTGGTAAGTATGGTTACTTGGTTATCGGGCGTGCCGAAACCTAAGCCATGACCCACTTCGTTAACTACCAAAATGTCGCAATCTTTACGCACTAACTTTTGCCGAGCATGTTCGAGCACACTTCCAGTTTCGTCGCCGGTTTCGGCAGCAAAGCCAACAACAACTTTAGGAGTGCCATTATGGTCGCGTTGATTAGCGAGGTTTTGCAACAGGTCTGGCGTTTGTGAAAGCTCCAAATTAAAAGTTGGATTGTCGGCCGACTTCTTAATTTTGGTCGCCGATGCATGCGCAGGTGCAAAATCTGAAATAGCCGCAGCCATAATCACGACATCTGCAATCCGACTTTGGGCAAACAGTTCGTGTGAAAGTTCGCGACCAGTTTCAACAGGAATAACCACAACGCCATGCGGCAATGGTTCATTAATGTTAGCCGCAATCAAAGTCACTTTGGCTCCTCGGCTGGCCGCAGCCGCAGCTAGGGCAATACCCTGCTTGCCTGAGGATCGATTGCTTATGAATCGAACCGGATCTAAGTATTCGCGCGTTCCTCCGGCAGTAATCACAATGCGCTTACCAGATAGATCTTGGGTTTGCGTTGAGGTTGCCGCTAAGGCGATTGCAGCAATGTCAGCAGGCTCTGGCAAGCGACCAGGGCCGCTGTCTTCACCGGTTAATCGACCGACTGCCGGATCAATTACGAGCACGCCACGGCCACGAAGAGTGGTTACATTATTTTGAGTTGCCGCATGTTGCCACATTTCAGTGTGCATTGCTGGGGCAAAAACCACGGGGCAAGTGGCCGTTAATAAAACATTGGTAAGTACATCATTGGCTGATCCTGATGCTGCGCGTGAAAGTAAATCTGCAGTTGCTGGCGCAACAATAATTAAGTCGGCATTTTGTCCGATGTGCACATGTGGAACTTCGGCCACACTTTCCCACAAATCAGTAATTACTGGATTGCCTGAAAGAGCTTCCCATGTGGCCGCGCCAACAAAATTTAAGGAGGCGGCGGTTGGAACAACATGAACATCGTGACCAGCTTCGGTTAGAAGGCGTAACAGGCTCGCAACTTTATATGCGGCAATGCCACCGCCAACACCTAAGACAATGTTGAGTGGTCGATTTTGATTAGTCACAATTACTCCCGGAAGCGGGATGGAATTTAGGAAACAGTCTCAGGTTCGATAGTTAGCTTGCCTTCGTTGATTTCGCGAAGTGCAATGGAAAGAGGCTTTTCCTGGTTACCGGAATCAACTAGTGGACCAACATACTCAAGCAGGCCTTCACCAAGCTGTGAGTAGTAAGCGTTGATCTGACGAGCGCGCTTTGCTGCGTAAATTACGAGGGCATACTTGGAATCGGCGACAGCAAGTAAATCGTCGATAGGTGGATTGGTAATGCCTTCAGGTGCGGCAGCGGTCACGGGGACTCCTTAGAGAAAAGAAAACTACTTTAGAAATGATACCAACTCGGCGGCTGCCCGCGCGACTTCGTCATTTGTGATGGAATAATCGAAGAAATCTGCCGAATCTAGCTCATGCTGGGCTACGGCTAAGCGATCTGCCACCTGCTGAGGGCTTTCAGTCCCCCGGCCCTCTAGCCGGCTCTCTAAGTCATTCCAAGATGGCGGGGTTAGAAATACCAAAACCGCGTCCGGCATTGATTTACGGACCTGCTTGGCGCCTTGAAGTTCGATTTCGAGAAGTACGGGGATGTTTTGGGCAAGTTTGTCTTCAACTGGCGCACGCGGCGTTCCATAGCGATTTCCAGCAAATTCGGCCCATTCGAGCAAATTATCTTCGCTAATCATCTGGTCGAACTCTTCGTTTGTTACATAAAAATAATTAACACCGTGTACTTCACCGGGCCGAGGTTCGCGCGTAGTTGCTGAAACCGACAGCCAAGTTTGTGGCAGCTCTTTGAGCGCGGCTTGAATTACCGAACTCTTGCCAACGCCGCTCGGACCAGAGAGCACTACAAGATGAGTTGCCATGTCTAGTCCTTTCTCAGAGCGCTGACAGTACCGATAGTACCGCGTGCCTAGGCTTACCTAATTTGTGATTGACGCGGCAATCGCAGATGCGGCCTCAGCGATGTTGCCCGCCGCAGTAATTGGACGACCGATCACCAAAATGTTTGCGCCGTCGGCAAGTGCTTGCTGCGGCGTTGCAATGCGCTTTTGATCGCCAGCATCACTTCCGGCTGGGCGCACACCTGGAGTAATCAACACGATGTCTGAGCCCACAGCATTTCTAACCGCTGCAACTTCTTGTGGTGAACAAACAATTGCGCGAGCACCTGCGTCCACCGACTGCTTAGCCAGATTAACTACGATGTCTTGCGCATTGCCCGCCCAGCCCATCGAGGTTAGCTGCGCTTGATCAAGTGAAGTCAAAATAGTAACCGCTGTAATTAATGTGTTAGGCAATGCCTGCACCGCCGCTGAAATCATTTGTGCGCCGCCCGAGGCATGTACGGTTAAATATTTAGGCGCAAGTGTGGCAACACTATGCGCAGCCCCAGCAACAGTTGCTGGGATGTCGTGTAATTTCAGATCCAGAAATATGTCGCAATCAGAAACTTCTCGCACGCTAGTTACCGAGCTATGTCCATCGCGAAGAAATACCTCAAGCCCAACTTTCAAAACTTCTACATGCGCAGATGCTTGCTTGGCCCAATCTTGCATTGTGGCTAGATCAGGAGCATCTAAGGCAACTGCAATTGGAGCTTTTGTCATTTATTAACCTGCCTGGTGCGCTTTGCCGATAACTTCGCGAACACTTTGGTAGCCGCGTTTGTCTAACTCTTCTCCTAATTCGCGGGCAATGCGCCAAGGAGCACTTGGATCACCGAATACAACGGTGCCAATACTTAGTGCGCTTGCCCCAGCTGCTAGAAATTCCAGCGCGTCGTGTCCATTGCGGATTCCGCCCATTCCCAAGATTGGTGTTTCAGGAAGCGCTGCATGCACTTGGTAAACCGCGCGCACTGCCACTGGTCGAATTGCGGGACCTGAGAGGCCACCGGTTTTGCCACCAAGCATCGGTTTCATTGCATCAACATCGATAACCATGCCCAGCAATGTATTGATCATGGATAAGCCATCAGCGCCAGCTTCAACCACAGTTTGGGCGATTGAAACTATGTCGGTTACATCTGGCGTGAGTTTGGCCAATATTGGAGTTTCGTTATTCCATTCGCTTCGAACCGTGCGAATTACATCACTTGCAGATTCATGGTTGCAGGCAAATACCTGTCCACGACTTTCAACATTCGGACAAGAAATATTGACTTCAAGTGCTGCAATTCCGGGCACGTCGCGCAACCTGCGCGCAAGTTCACCGAACTCAGCAACACTGCCACCGGCAATTGAAACAATTGTGGTCACATCGTGTTCGGTTAACCACGCTAAATCTTTTTCAATGAACTGCTCAATGCCAGGACCTTGTAGGCCAATTGAATTAAGCATGCCACTTGGGGTTTCTGCCATGCGTGGTGTTGGGCGACCCGAACGAGCATTAAGCATGATGCTTTTGGTGACTACCCCACCCAAAGTAGAAACATCGCCAAACTGAGCAAGTTCTTTGCCGGCCGCTGCGCAACCTGATGCAGTTAATGTTGGCGCAGATAATTTCAGTGAGCCAAGCGAAGTTGATAGATCAACACTCATTAGTGGCCTCCTGGAATCGGCGCGCCAATGGCATCAGCTGGCACTGTGTGCACATCGTCCCAACGAACCCGATCGCCTCGGAAAACCGGACCTTCTACACACGAGCGCACCATGCGAGTTTGCCCATCTTCGCCAATAACTGGCAAAACACAGGTCATGCACACGCCAATTCCACAAGCCATCGCCTCTTCAACCGCGCACTGGCTAAACACACTGTGTTCGGTTGAAAGTTTTGCAACTGCTTTTAGCATCGGCATTGGGCCACAGGCATAAACAGCTTGCGCACCAGATTGACCGATAATTTCTGCCAGCACATCAGTTACTCGACCACGGATCCCAGAAGAACCATCATCCGTTGTTACCGTGACATTGTCGGCATCGCGTTTTAGATCGAGTACTCCAAAAAGGCGTTCACCTGTGGCAGCGCCCAGAATTACTTCAACATGGCAGCCCATCTTTTTCAAGGCGCGAGCCAGCATGCCCATTGGCGCACTGCCATACCCGCCGGCAACCAGAACACAAGGTACAGCGGCTCTTGGCAGAATAAATGGCGTACCAAGTGGTGCGATTATGTCGAGTTCGGCGCCTGCTTTTTGAGTAGCAAGCCACTGCGTACCCGCACCATGTTCAGCGAAAATTACTTCGATTGATTCGCCCGGGGTTGCATCGTGAATAGAGAATGCTCGGCGTAACAACATCGAACTGTTGTCACCACCAACTGCCACCGCAACAAAATGTCCCGGCACCACAGAATCAGCGATTGATGGCGCCCGTAAAACCATGTGCCAGTAAGCACCAACTCGATTTATTGAGGTGATGGTGCTGGTAATTTGCTGGGCATTACTCATTGCTATCTGCTAACAGTTTATTCAGGTCAGCGACGTGTTCTTGGATGGATTTAACAGCCAAAGGGCCACGCCTTAGGGATTCAATACCTTGTACTGCCGCCGCTAACCCTTGAACTGTCGTGATCGAAGCGGTTCCGGTTAACACGGCTGCAGTGCGGATTTCGTACCCATCTCTACGAGCACCTGTTCCGTACGGAGTGTTGACAACTAAATCGACATCGCCAGCCATGATTGCATCGACTGTGGTTGGGGTGCCGTCTTCGCCGCGTCCTTCGAACTGTTTGCGAACAACATCACTTTTGATGCCATGGCGAGACAAGATTTCGGAAGTTCCCTTGGTGGCCAAAATTCGAAAGCCTAAGTCAGCAAGGCGCATAACTGGGAACAACATTGTGCGTTTGTCGCGATTAGCTACTGAGACAAATACTGTGCCACTTGTTGGCAATCCGTCGCGGTAGGCAGCTAACTGCGACTTCGCGAACGCAGTTCCAAAATCACTATCGATACCCATAACTTCGCCTGTTGATTTCATCTCAGGACCAAGTACAGTATCGACACCCATGAATCGACCGAATGGCAGTACGGCTTCCTTCACACTTATCGGACAACCTTGCGGCGCATCGCCGCCGTCACCCGTTGCCCGTAAAAATCCGCTAGCGCGTAATTCGGCAATGGTGTCACCAACTGCGATTCGCGCAGCCGCCTTAGCCAGTGAAATACCAGTGGCTTTCGAGACAAATGGCACAGTGCGCGATGCGCGCGGGTTAGCTTCCAAAACATAGAGAGTGTCGCCGTGTAATGCGTATTGCACGTTTAGCAATCCACGCACACCGACACCTTTAGCAATCGCCTCTGTTGATTTACGGATTCGTGCAACTTCGGCTGCGCCAAGAGTAAACGGCGGTAACGCACACGCTGAGTCGCCAGAGTGAATACCAGCTTCTTCAATGTGTTCCATCACGCCACCAAGGTAAAGTTCGGTGCCATCGTAAAGTGCATCGACATCAATTTCTATTGCATCGTCCAAAAAGCGATCTACTAGCACTGGTCGATCTGGATCAATTTCAGTTGCGCGCAAAAGATAGTCACTGAGCATGGATTCGTCATAAACGATTTCCATTCCCCGACCACCGAGAACGTATGACGGACGCACCAAGACTGGGTAACTAATTTCGTCCGCGATAACTTTGGCCTGCTCGAACGAGGTGGCCATGCCATGCTTTGGCGCAGGTAATCCAGCGGCTGCCAAAACTTTCCCAAATGCGCCGCGTTCTTCGGCAAGTTCAATGGCATCAGGCGATGTACCCAAAATTGTGATGCCGGCATCTTGTAAACCTTGGGCTAAGCCAAGCGGAGTTTGTCCACCAAGTTGCGTAATTACCCCAACAACTGGACCAGCCAAAGTTTCGGCGTGAATTACTTCAAGAACATCTTCAAGAGTTAACGGCTCGAAATACAAACGACTTGAAGTGTCGTAGTCGGTGGAAACTGTTTCGGGATTGCAGTTGACCATGATGGTGTCGAAACCGCGCTCGCGCAGCGTAAGCGATGCATGCACACACGAGTAATCAAACTCGATACCCTGACCTATTCGGTTTGGACCCGAACCCAAAATTATTACCGCTGGATTTTCCCGCGGCGCTACTTCAGTCTCTTGGTCGTAAGTCGAGTAATGGTAAGGCGTCTTGGCAGCAAACTCGGCAGCGCAAGTATCAACAGTTTTGAATACTGGTCTCAAATCAAGTGTGTGTCGGAGTGAGCGGATTTCTGCCTCAGTCGTTTTACGGATTGCGGCAATCTGCTTGTCAGAAAAACCATGTTGTTTTGCGTTAAATAGCGCTTCCCTATCCAAGACGGGGACAGCCGCAAGGTCGCGCGCAACTTCGCAAAGCAAAACAATCTGATCTAAGAACCATGGATCAATCTTGGTTGCTTCAAACACTGTCTCGATAGTCGAACCAGCCCAAAGAGCCTGCTGAACCAGACTTAAGCGCCCATCGTGCGGCACTTTCATGCGCGTAAGTAAGTCGGCAATATCAATTGACGCGGGATCAAGAGCCCAGTCAAAAATTGCTTCCTTCTTTTCGATAGAACGAAGCGCTTTTTGCAAACTCTCGGTGAAGTTTCGGCCAATAGCCATAGCTTCACCAACAGATTTCATAGTTGTTGTCAGAGTTTGATCGGCATTCGGGAATTTCTCAAAAGCAAAGCGCGGCACTTTAGTGACAACGTAGTCAAGAGTTGGCTCAAATGAGGCTGGAGTTTCTTTGGTGATGTCATTTGGAATTTCATCAAGCGTGTAACCAATTGCAAGGCGCGCCGCGATTTTGGCAATTGGGAACCCAGTTGCTTTACTTGCCAGCGCCGACGAGCGAGAAACCCGTGGGTTCATCTCAATGACAATGATGCGGCCATTTTCTGGATTCACTGCAAACTGAATGTTGCAGCCACCGGTGTCCACGCCAACAGCGCGAATGATGTCGATGCCGAGGTCACGAAGTTTCTGGTATTCGCGGTCTGTAAGCGTCATGGCCGGTGCAATCGTGATTGAGTCTCCTGTGTGCACACCCATTGGGTCGACGTTTTCAATCGAACAAATAACCACAACATTGTCGTGATGGTCGCGCATTAATTCGAGTTCGTATTCTTTCCAACCGATGATTGATTCTTCTAGCAGAACTTCTGTAGTTGGACTTGCCTGCAAGCCAAGGCCCGCAATTCGATGCAGATCTTCTTCGTTGTAGGCGATACCTGAGCCAGCGCCACCCATTGTGAACGAAGGACGAACCACAACTGGGTAACCCAATTCTTTAACGCCATCAAGGCAATCTTGCATCGAGTGGCAAACAAAAGACTTCGCGCTTTCGCCACCAATTTCTTCAACAATTGTGCGGAAAATCTCGCGGTTTTCGCCGCGTTCAATTGCCTCGACATTGGCGCCAATCAATTCGACATTGAATTTTTCGAGCACTCCATTGGCGTGTAGCGACATCGCGGTATTAAGCGCAGTTTGTCCGCCAAGTGTTGGCAACAAAGCGTCAGGGCGTTCGCGCTCGATGATGCTGGCAACAATTTCAGGTGTGATTGGTTCGATGTAGGTTGCGTCAGCAAACTCCGGATCGGTCATGATGGTTGCAGGGTTGCTGTTGACCAGAATGACGCGAAGTCCTTCAGCTTTCAAGACTCGACAAGCTTGGGTGCCGGAATAGTCGAATTCGCAAGCCTGGCCGATAACGATTGGCCCTGAGCCAATCACCATTACTGACTTAATGTCTTCACGACGCGGCATTAGCGAACACTCTCCATTAATTGAATAAATCGATCAAATAAATACGCTGAGTCATGCGGGCCCGCAGCGGCTTCGGGGTGGTACTGAACACTAAAAGCTGGAACATCGATACATTCCAAACCTTCAACAACATCGTCATTCAAACAAACATGACTTACGCGCACTTTTCCAAATTCGGTTTCGCTTTCGCGATCAATCGGCGCATCAACTGCAAAGCCGTGGTTATGCGCGGTTACTTCAACTTTTCCAGTGGTGCGATCCATCACTGGCTGGTTAATTCCACGATGACCGTACCTAAGTTTGTAGGTACCAAAGCCCAGCGCTCGACCCAGTATCTGATTACCAAAACAGATGCCAAAGAGTGGACGCTTCACACTTAGGGCCGCTTTAACAAGTTCTACCGCGTGCAGCGCAGTTGCTGGATCGCCGGGACCATTCGAGAAGAAAACTCCATCAGGACCTGCTGCTAAGAAATCTTCGATTGTGGAATCGGCAGGCATAACGTGCACTTCAATCCCGCGTTGCGCCATAAGAGTTGGTGTCATTGACTTTATTCCCAAATCAAGCGCGGCTACCTGAAACTTTTTCTCCCCAACTGCCGGCACAACATACGCAGTTTTAGTTGAAACTGTTTGCGAGAAACTGGCTCCCGACATTTCGGGAACTTCGCGCACTTTTGCTAACAGAGTTTCGATAGGTTCACTAGCAATTTCGCCACTGAAAATGCCCACACGCATTGCGCCTTGTTCACGCAGATGGCGAGTAAGTGCACGGGTATCAATTCCGCTTATGCCAACGACGTTCTGCGCGGTTAAGGCATCATCTAGAGACTTAGTGGATCGCCAGTTTGAAACTCGCCTAGCTGGATCGCGAACTACATAGCCAGCAACCCAGATTTGTGTTGACTCGTCGTCTTCGTCATTCCAGCCGGTGTTTCCGATGTGTGGCGCGGTCTGCACCACAACCTGGCCACAATACGACGGGTCGGTAATGGTTTCCTGATAGCCGGTCATGCCAGTTGAAAACACGGCCTCGCCAAACGCACTACCAGTTGCCCCGTATGAACGCCCGGGATAAACCTGACCATCCTCTAGTACTAAAACGGCCGACGTCATGCACTCACTCCATTCACCAATTCACGTGCTGCCTTTAAAAACTCTTCATGATCGTTGTTGCGGTTAACTCGCAGACCCGAATCAATACTTTGTTCGCCCAGATTCCAAGTGAGAATCACCATGCCCTTGGGCTCAACCACATCGCCTGCAATACCGCGAGCAACTCGAACTCCAGTTAGGTCAGCTTTGGGTAACCACAAACTGAAATCGCCAGCGTCTTTGATGAAAATTCCGTCACTATGCACACTAGCGACCACGCCTCGAGGTGTACCCAGCGCGTGCACGGTAATGCGGTTCAGCCATTGCCCGTCAGCAGTCGACCCAGCAAACCTGGCAGCAACGCTCGGGGTAAGCGCAGTTGAACCAGTAGGAACTACTGTTTGTGGCGCTGGTAAATGTGCGAAATTCTTTGCTTTGCCGAGCCAAGCCCGGCGCATTCCCCAAATAACTAAACCAATGATGGCAATTACTGCGATGGTAAAAATAATCCGGGAAGTCACATGTGTTATAGGCGCCGAGTGTGGCTCGAAATGAAGCAGAGTTGTCACACCAACTTTCCATCTAGAACTGTTGGCTTGCCGTTGAAGAACGTTGCGCGCACAACACCGGGCAATGTGTAACCCGCAAATGGAGTATTGCGGCTGGCACTGACCGAGTTCTCGGCAGCAATTGTTACTTCAGTATTTGGATCAAACAGTGCAATGTGCGCAGGTGCCCCAACAACCAGTGCTTGTCCCTGAGTTGATACTCGGCCAATTTGTGCCGGCGCGTATGACATACGGTCGGCAACCTGTTCCCAATTAATTAAGCCCGTTTTTACCATCGTGGCATGCACTACCTGAAGCGCAGTTTCCAAACCAGTCATACCAAATGCAGCTGCTGACCATTCACAATCTTTATCCTGCGCCGCATGTGGCGCGTGATCTGTGGCAACGATGTCAATGGTGCCATCAGCCAGGCCTGCGCGAACTGCTTCAACATCAGCCTGGGTGCGAAGCGGTGGATTGACTTTGAAAACTGGGTTATAACTAGTTGCTAGTTCGTCAGTAAGGATTAAGTGATGTGGAGTTACTTCCGCAGTGACTTTTATGCCGCGGCTCTTAGCCCACCGAATGATTTCAACACTGCCGGCCGTCGATAAATGACAAATGTGCAGGCGGGCATCAACATGAGATGCCAGCAATACGTCGCGAGCGATGATTGCTTCCTCCGCTACCGCAGGCCAGCCACGCAAACCAAGTTGTCCTGAGATGATGCCTTCATTCATTTGCGCGCCATCGGTTAACTGTGGTTCTTGCGCATGCTGAGCAATTACACCGTCAAATGCCTTCACGTATTCTAAGGCTCGACGCATGATTACGGGATCGTGCACACATTTACCGTCGTCGCTGAAAACTCGAACACCTGCTGCGCTATCGGCCATAGCGCCGAGCTCAGCCAAGGTGGCGCCTTCAAGTCCTTTAGTTACTGCGCCTACTGGGCGGACATCAACTAGGCCAGCTTCATTGCCTAAGCGCCAGACTTGCTCAACAACTCCAGCAGTATCAGCAACTGGATTGGTATTAGCCATTGCATGAACGCTAGTGAATCCGCCTGCGGCAGCTGCCTGTGAACCAGAAAGTACGGTTTCGGTATCTTCCTTGCCTGGTTCGCGTAAGTGAGTGTGCAAATCAACTAGACCTGGCAACGCAATGCAACCATTTGCATCAATTACTTGGTCGCCGTTAAGTCCGTTTCCGATCTCGGCAATGATGCCATCGTTAATCAAAAGGTCGGTGGCAGCGCCGCCCACAACTGAAACATTCTTTAGGACATAACTGGTCACGCTGTTGCCTCATTTCCGCCGAGCATTAAATACAGCACAGCCATTCGCACACTAACTCCATTTGTTACCTGTTCGACGATGACTGACTGCGGGCTATCGGCAACTTCGGAAGTGATTTCCACTCCCCGATTCATTGGCCCGGGATGCATAACAATCGAACCTGGGTTCATTAAATTAACCCGCGCTTGGTTCAGGCCATAGCGACGTGAGTATTCATGAATTGTTGGGAAGTAAGCCGCATTCATTCGCTCTTGTTGGATCCGAAGCATCATCACGGCATCTGCGCCAACTAGGGCGTCATCGAGGCTATAGGAAACTTCTGCGCCCCACGTGCCTACGCCGAACGGCAGCAGAGTTGGTGGCGCTACTAGTCGAACATTAGCGCCAAGAGTTTTGAGTAAGTGCACATTCGAGCGAGCAACGCGGCTATGCAAGATGTCGCCAACAATAGTTACGGTTGCGCCGGCTAGGTCGCCTGATCCTTCGCGAAGGTGGCGGCGCAGTGTGTAGGCATCCAACAAAGCTTGGGTTGGATGTTCATGAGTACCATCGCCGGCATTAACTACGCTGCCCGAAATCCAGCCCGAATTAGCAAGCGTGTTTGCCGCGCCACTTGAACCGTGGCGAAGCACAATCGCATCCGCGCCCATCGCTTCTAAAGTAAGCGCAGTATCTTTTAGGCTCTCACCTTTGGAAACACTTGACCCTTTAGCCGCAAAATTAATCACATCGGCGGAAAGCCGCTTTGCTGCCGCTTCAAACGAGATGCGAGTGCGCGTTGAGTCTTCATAAAAAAGATTGACCACAGTGCGACCACGCAGTGGTGGAAGTTTGCCCACACCCTGGCCAGTAGCTTGCGCCAACTGATTAGCTGTGTCGAGAATCAGGATTGCTTCGTCGCGAGTTAAATCCGCAGTACTTAATAAATGTTTCATGATGACTGCCTAATGACAATCTGATCGATTTCATCATGTTCGCTAAGTTGCACCTGCACCGATTCTGTTTTTGCGGTGGGCAGATTCTTGCCAACATAATCAGCGCGGATTGGTAGCTCGCGGTGTCCACGATCGACAAGCACTGCAAGTTGCACCGCTTGTGGGCGGCCGTGTTCGCTTAATGCATCTAGGGCTGCGCGGATTGTGCGACCAGAATAAAGTACGTCGTCGACCAGAATCACGAGCCGACCTTCAATGCCAGCATCTGGAATAACAGTGGGCAACAAAGCGCGCGCAGGCCGCATACGTAAGTCGTCGCGATACATAGTTACATCGATGGCGCCAACTTCAACTGGGCTACCTTGGATTTCACTGATGCGCTGCGCCAAACGATTAGCAAGTGCTACACCGCGAGTTGGGATGCCCATCAGAGTTACATTTTGCGCACCCTGAGTGCGTTCAATAATTTCGTGGGCTAATCGAGTCAATGCTCGAGAGATGTCGGCGGAGTCTAGAACAACCCGGCCTTGGGTATGCGTCATCGTACTTACCTCCTTTCCTGCCTCACGGGACAGGTGTTAAAGGATGTCGCTCAGCCCGAGCATAGCGCACATTGCTTTAGTTGTTGAAATTACTAGGTATTACTTGCGCCCGAGCCCAATTTGTGCACCCGCATACCGTTTGTGGTGCCTGGTACGCCGGGCGGAACACCAGCGATAAACACAAGTTTGTCGCCACGGTTGAACTTCTGGATTTCAAGCAGCGTGTGATCCACTTGATTCACCATTTCGTCTGTGTGCACAACATTGCCAGCGACAAAAGTTTCCGTACCCCACAGCAGTGCTAACTGGTTACAAACTGCCTGATTAGTGGTGAACGCCAAAATTGGAGTCGCGGTGCGATGACGCGCAGCCAAGCGAGCAGAGCGACCAGTTTCAGTGAAAGCCACAATCGCTTTAGCATTAACGTTTGTCGCGACCTGTACAGCTGCCTCACATAACGCTTCGGCGGTTTCATCAATGTTGTGATTTTCTAATGCTGGAATACCGGCCAACGCTTCGGCTTCAACAT
>Ga0214921_10008251_pt1 | contig 13589 bp, 3 predicted proteins | sample LL1505_MetaG_FD_177992 | JGI IMG/M metagenome (GOLD analysis project Ga0214921, IMG submission 177992) | Freshwater microbial communities from Lake Lanier, Atlanta, Georgia, United States - LL-1505 | ecosystem: Environmental > Aquatic > Freshwater > Lake | place: USA: Georgia | collected 2015-05-28 | reverse complement strand
GAGTCTGGCTCTACCCCCTTTAAATACTCTAGGAAGCGGTTTAGCAGCGTCTATCATTCAGTGGACGAATAATCCATATTCTCTAAAAAGCACTACAAGGATTGATACGCCCACTCTCTCACTGAACATCTTAGATACAAATGGAGCGCAGCTTGCTGTGAAGAATCTTTCATCCCCTATTGCGTTCAGTTGGGCACTTGACCAGAATGATCCTCGGTTTCAGCCTCCACCTTTTTATATGGCACGCTGTGATCTTGATGAACTATATACATATAATAATGGAATTTATATTCTGTCAAATCGTTCGGTACATATTGCATCTGGATCATGGTCTGTTCCATGCTTGCTTGATGTATGGCAGCCTCTTATCTGTACCCCTACAGATAAAGTTAAAACTTTACAGTGTCCGAATGCGATTTTCACACCCGAATGTCTATACTGGAATGTGAATCAATCTGTATGGAGTAGTGATGGATGTGTGCCCAGCATATCTAACTCAATTATGCACTGTCACTGTACACACTTAACCGATTTTAGTTCACGCATCAATGCTGTAGGCCAGGCTAATCAGGCAGTCTTTGCAAATGCTGCAAATGTCTATTCAGTCAGTGGTCTAGCCAAATATGCACAATGGTTTGGAATTTTTGGAGGAATTGCTTGTATCACATTCTTACTGGGTATCTTGACAATGCGGATTGATAATATAACAACAAAAAAATATGTAAAAGAACTCTGTACTGATAAAGCGGTACAACGTGTATTTGATAATGCACCAAATTCCGCAATCTATGTATACGATAAGAGTTCTACGCGTAGATGCACTCAGCGTCCTAAGACAAAAAAGAGAGATATAAAAAAGAAGTTGAATTTATGCCAGCGCCTCTTTCAACAACATACACGTCTCCAGTTCCTGTTTCGCTATGATCCGCGCCTTGCACGTATTTTTAGACTCCTATCACTCTTTACAATTCAATACCATTCACTCTTTATAAGCGCTTTATTATATGGGTTTACCTATGGTGGACCTGGTCAAAGTAGTATGGCATGGTACGAAATTATTATACTTTCACTGATAACAAGCGCATTAAACATACCTGTTGTTAAACTTATCCTATCCTCTCTTGATACCATTGGTATGAGTGAGTTTAAATATAAGTTTCCTCTCTTATGTGAAGAATATAGGCGCAGATCAGAATTTGAAAAGTTAGCACTTGTCTATTTAAATAAGGCTTCTACCGAGGCAGGAAGTGATATAGACACCGGAAAACTAGATACCGTGATGAATGGAGGTGGCGATGATGGGGATGATCCTGAGAGTGGTCTAATTAATTTGTTTTTGATGTACGTCTGTTGTCGTAACCCGCCTGACGATGATGACCGCCCAGATCGTATAGAGTCTCTTACACGCCAAGAACTTCTCGTACGTATGATTAAACTCATTAAACAGAAATATCCTGGAATACAGATATATGATCCTTTCTGGAGTTTCCTACCCTGTCATACACAGGCTGGCTGGCTTTTCTTACTTATTTCATCGGGGTGGATTGCATGGTGTCTGAATTATTTATTGTTGTTTGCTGCAAGTCATGAAACATCGGTTGGTGAAAATGTTATGATATCCTATGCTACCTCAGAACTTACTACCATATTCTTATCACAACCTATTACAATTCTTTTAAGCTATCTAGGGTTTAAGATGATGAATAAATATGGAAAATATTTTCCCAAATGTCTACATCGCTTTACGGTTCTCTCATCTAAAAATAAAATTCCAGCCTTGTACTATTTTAGCAATCCATGGAAAATGAATTCACAGTCATCCTTTACATCAGAACTTGCATATAGTCTTTTTATACGATGCCCCGCCATTGCTTCAAATACAAATGAGTTAGCATATGCGCCTACGAATGCAATTATACATGATACAGATAATGAACCAGAATCCTGTGATATTGAGATTCTCTATAATAATATTCTGAAAGTAAGATCTGAATTAACATTACGTACCGCGACTAATGAAAGAATCTAGGAAGACGCCCCAGAACTGTCCATACAGCAATAGGTGATCCACATGGTAAGTCTAGAATCTCAGCCTCTAATTCATTTAATATAACTTGATTATCTTTCTTGATTCGTCCATCCTTCTTTGCACATGTGAGCAGAGTCTCATGAATCTGCCATAAAGAAGAACGTGACGCAATCATATATTTCTTAGCCCATGGACGAGCACGCTCATGTAATGCAAAGGATTCTGTCCACAGATCTAGATCCGGATTATCAATTAATTGGCTCACTCTAAGAGCACGCGTATAAATATGCTTACTCAAATGATAGAGTTTCTCAACATGGCTGTGAATCTTTTCTAAAGAATCACTTACATGGGAACTTCCTGACTCAGACTCTGACATACCTTCTAATCTATAGGGCGTCTAAGCAATTTTATGATGATAACCCCTCATTCCATCGTTGAGCCCATGCACTGACAGGATGATGAATATCAGTACGAGTCCACCATATGGGATTCTTAGGCTCCAGCGGCTCTATTGCAACCGTCCAGTGTGGAGGGACTATTAGACATGTTTCAGGTCTCAAGATCACCTCAATATATTGAACCTGTGTCCAGAGAGGATGATGGGTCACGGTCGCATCTATCCACCGAAGGCCCAGCCAACCGGGTGGCAGCCGTGCCTTCTGCGCGCTATGAATCATGATACACCGAGCCTCACCATCTGTACATGCTATAGCCGTAGCCCAACCATATGTCTGTCGTAAACCCTCTGGTCCAATATGTGCCTCCGTGCGTGTAGAAAAGATGATGGATGAAAGGCCAAACCAATTTAAAAGTGTGTCGGATTCAATCTGACTGATACCTAGAATATCAGCCCACGTCATCTGTTGAGCACGATTCACCGGGACAACTCTACCAATCGGATTCTCCTGGTACTCCCCCCAGATAGGCTGTGCACCCCAGAATCGCGTCTGTTGTAAGGCTTCCGCTACCCAGATCTTGCGGCCTCGTATCTCAGAAATTACAATGGGTTTTTTCTCCTCCCAAACGCTTGTAAGTTGTGTTGAAATCTGAGATTCCTTAATCTGGGATAGACTGTATTCAGCCACACTTTGTGAATAATACCAGACAATAATACAAAAGATGATTACAAGGACTACTATCCATTCAATCATTTACTCTTCTTAACGCAACCCTCTAAATTTGCTCACACTTGCCTAGCGCAGTCTATGCTTTGGTGTTGTCTCATTCTTGCTAACCAGGCGATCAACCTCCTCCTGTGTCGGCGTCCATTCACACCCTGAGGCTCTATTGAGTTCTGGTGTACTCTTTGTGATATCCTGGCAGCGACGTGCATCCTTCCACATGTTGGGCCGGGGAGGTTCCGCCGGTGCTCTATAACGATCCTGCTTCGTCGCATTATTAAAGAGACGAGGAGAGCGGTCCCAATTGCGCTGATCGGCCTCAGCGCGACAGTGATAGGGTCCACCCCGTAGAAGCGCCTGTGGCATAGAGAGTTCCTCAACAAAGCGTGATGGGGGCTTCTTTGACTCGGGTACTAGAAGGCGATCCACGTACATGTCACCCTGGCGATTTGGCTTGTACTGCTCGGGATCACAGGTTCCAAGTGGGCGATCAAGACGTCTCAAGAGACTTTCGTCGTCTATATTGTTGAGATACCGTGTGGGTGGATAGACTTCACCGCCTCCAGGAAAGACAAGATCATTGGGTACCTCGGGCGCTCTTTCTTCGGGCGCCGTCGTGCGGTATTCTAAGCAGATCTTCGCATAAGGACGGAAGTTAACTGGTAAATTGACTCGAGTTGTGGGAACTGTACGATCAAAGATCCGTGTGGGATCCCAGTGACTCTTAAGACAAACTGGAGGAAAAAAGGGTTTAGTGCCTGATCCCTCGATAGGGTAAGATTCAGTGGCGCTTCCTCTTACAAAGGGAGTACCCATGGGATTTATAGGTGAGACTGCCGAGGACATTCTTTCTGACCTCTGCTAGATTTTTACCCGGATTTTGGGACGGTTGAATCATCGGTTGCGATATCCATCTTCTCAACAATTTGTAAGGCGCCACTCCATTCACATTCGTTATTATTGATGATTTGTCCTGTAACATCATACCAAGCAAAGGTTAACTTATCAAGTTTGCCAATCACTGGATTGAAACTCACTGGATTTTGTACAAAGGTCGTTGCAAAGGTTCCAAAGTTGTTTAAGATTAATTTACAATTATATAGGTTTTGTTGTGCCATGGAGTCCATGGTAGCAGCCAAGTCCTCTTTTCCAGCAATATCAAGACGATTCATATTATATTCAGGATTCATCTTCAAATAAATATAGTCATCTAAGATCTTAAAAAAGGAGTCTGCTTTCTGAGATGTAGCAAACTTTGTATCTGCGTAATTAAATCCTAGATTGAATCCAAGACCATATTCATCAATCTTGCGATTTGAATCTGCAGCAACCGTTGACAGAGGTAACATAAATTCAAGAGGATCTGTAATTCTCTCACGAGTAGCGACATTGGGTGGTAGGATATTCTTCAGATCTCCATTGATTAAATTAATAATGCCATTTTGTAGGCTGCCATTTACTGTGCTGACAAGAACAGATGTTGCGTTAATAGTTGAATTAATTTTTATAAATTGTGATAGGAATCCACCGAAGTTAATTGAAGAGATATTAGATCCAGAAAATCCTGGTAGACCTGATCCACCGAAGGTCTTTGACAGAGCAAAGGATGAGTGATAGAGTCCCAGAATTTTCTTATATTGTGGATTCGTATTTGTATCAGTTTGCACTGTATATATTTCATTACTCAAATCAGTTAGTGATATATATCCAAAATCGTAACGCCCTGGTAGATAAAATCTTACAAGTGACTTGAAGGTCTCAGAGGGTGAATATGCACGAATTGCCAAGTAATTGAAGGAGTTTGGATCAGAATTTGCATAGTTTACAGACTTTGTTAAACCAATGTTATTGATATATGAATTAAAGAAATATCCAGAGGTTATGTCACTATTTGTGAAATTATTACTCTTTTCTAGGGCGAATTGTCCACTAATATCAGCAACCATGCTTGAATAATTTGTATAAAAGAACATTGCTGTTTTTGGATAAGAAGGGTAATCAGTAATATCTGTAATATCAGTAATTGGATTTAAACTTGTTGTCTTTCGTGTTAAAACAATCTTATGTGTTGGATAAAAGGTCTGATTCAAAAAATTGGTTGTAATAATAAAGTCAAAGGCTGTTCCTAAACGAGCTCCATAGATTGTAGATAGATTCTGAGTACCCTGTACATGCCATATATTTTCGTATTTTGAGACTAGATAATCAAACATTGGATTCTTATTGTTTCGTAAGTACTGACCTAGGATATATCCAGGGCTTGCATAATTATATGAGGTATTTAGGAAGGGTGTATGATACACCTTGAATGTACAGATATTTTCATATAAATTACTACCACCCGTATTATCTGCAACATAGAAGTTTCCATTGTAGTCATTAATTGCCTTACCTACATTTACACTGCTGATTGCAGATAAGGGTGTATATGAATTATAATATCCAGCATTAGTCAACCCGAGAACTGGTGTAAAATCATTTGTAATTGTCTTATTGAATCCAAATTGAGATACAGCCTGTGTATAGGTACTAAGAGGAAATTCAGATACTGCTGTACCAATTATATCTGTTGCAAAATTAGATAAATCTGTTACATTTCTTTGGTTAATATTAATTGTAGTTGACGTCATAGCCACAGTGGTGAGGGTTAGGCTACTCACGTTATCAACTGCTATATTCTGGAAGGTATAGATATAACTATTAACACTCTCAAAATCATTAATCATATGGATCGGTGTATTAAAGTATGTGAGTCCCACCTTCACGGGTGTTGTAAATACCTTATAATTAAGAAGTGGGAATCTACCATTAATTGCATTTTTCATAGTATAAGGTTGCACGGGAATATTACTTGATGTATTTCTAGCTGTAAGAGAACGTGTAATATAAGCCTCTGGCATCTGTGTCACTGTAAGCCAATTGGATCCATAGAGGGCTGCTTCTGATACAGTAGGCTTATATGCCATGAGATCCTTAAATTGATATATACCTGTACTCAAAGACTGCTCCATAACAAGTCCATACATGGCTGTTACTGGCTTATTATTTCCAGTCAACGTCGATAGAGGAGATGTTGCATATAAACTTGGTCCAACGTCGAATCCAACATAACTTGCATTTGTTAGGAAGGGGTTGGCCCAATATCCAAACCGAGGTACGCCACCAAAGATACGATCTAGTTGAGGATTCTGTGGATCTAAGTGAGGTCTTGCGAGATTATTTGGATCCTGTAAATAGTCTAGAAGGCCATAGATCTCTGTCATCTCAATGTATGATGGATCTGTATAGGGTACCTCAATAAAACTCGTTTGAAATATATTGAAGGCGAAGGTTATACCATTTGTGATTGATGAGATTGCACCTGAGGTTTTTGAGCCAGCGTAGAATGTACTTACTGTACTAAAACTGTTTGCTAGGATAGAATATACAATACCTGGTAAGTGTGGGAAGGTTGCCGATGGTAGTGTAGGTGTTGAGGAACTGGGTTTCATATTTGTTAAGAGTGTATTTCCAGTGAGTAATAAGTAAGACCGATACCAAACCCAGTTAAAACCTGCATAGGACGTTGTTTCAATGGAGTCTGCATAATTTACAAATTTGATAGTTCTTTCAAGTTCATAGGTTACAGGGGCGGTAAATAAGGAAAGTCTTGATCCGTCTATATAATTTGGAATTGCAGTCTGCCTATTGGAAGCAGCCACTGTTACAGGACTCTCAAATGTAAAAATAATTAATCCATGTGCACCTGAGGTTCCAGACCCACCTTGCGCGTAGTTATTAAGACGTGTACTTGCAGGAATTAAGGAATTATTTAATAAAGGCGTAAGTTCATAGGCGCCTGGTGTTGCATAATTTGAGTTTACTACCGCTGTACCGTAATCTAGAATACTAAATACATCGCTACTGTATACAAAGCCGCCGCCTCCACCACCACCTGAATTACTTGAGCCACCACCTCCTCCATAATAGCCACCGCCACCGCCTCCACCACCGCTATTTAGATAGTCTGTGATATTCTGAAATTCATTTGTTGGATAAATAGTTACTGCACCAGGACTTCCACCTCTTAAATAGGATCCTGTTAAACCGCCACTGGAAGGCTTTGTATAAATGGAATATTGATCTGATACCAAATTATTTATAATATTTGTCATAAAATTATTAAGAGTTGTATAGAGTGCCTTTGTAGGAGATACTGGAATTATATTATAATTAATCCATTGTACATATCTAGAATAGCTAGACCATGGGCCAATATTTGGTGAAGGAGTAATACTATTCATTTTATTTGGTACAGTATTATATAAACTAAAATTATTAGATAGTGAATTATATCCATCTAGAGCACCTATCATTAAATTAATACTGCTCATTAAAGAATATACACCTGTAGCTATTATTTTATCCTTTATTATATTAGTATAATAACCATATGCATTACCTATACTAGGTGTAGTAGTATCCCAATGTGGAGGGCTATATTCATTATCAGTAGCTACACCATTATAATCAGAATACATAAATGGTGTACCATTACCATTTGAATCACTATAACCATACTCGGTTACACTGTTATTTCCATCAAGAAACATTTTAGTTGAGGGACTTCCATCATTGTCTGAATATGGTAAATTGGTAGGTGTGCCATTAACAGAAGTAAACTGCAAATCTGTCGCATTTCCATAAGAATCTGTATATCGTAAATTGGTAGGTTCACCACCAGCAGTTTCATATAGTTCATTAGTACCTTGAGATGCTGCTGTTGCATATAAATAATCGGTAGAATCACCAGTTGATTGAATATAGTATCGACTGTTAGTTGCATTTCCATTTCCATCTGAATATAATAAGTCTGTAGGAACACCATTTGTGTCTAGATATGGTAAAGTAGTGTCAACTCCATTATTATCACCAAGTAGTGAATCAGTGCCAGTACCAATTGCATTTGTATATAAAAAAGAGGTGGCACCACCATTAGTAAGAGAATATTCATAATCTGTAGGAACAGCAAGTGCAGAAAGATAACGGAAATTTGTGGGAATTAAAGCATTAGTATTATCCACAAAATAATATAATTCATCCATACCAGTAGTATTATTAGCGTGACGTGCGAAGTTTGTGAGAGTACCATCGGGTAAATAATAAGCAAATGCTGTCGGAATATTATTCGTAGTACGATACTGTAAAGCAGTAGTACTTATAGTACTATTTAATATAAAATAATATCGGTCATTAGTAAGTGTCTTACTAATATTATCTGTATAATATATAAAATCTGTAGGGCTACCATCAGTTGGTTTACTGTATAATTTTGTTGTGTGAGTACTATTTAAAGCAACATAATCAGTTGTTATATTATCATATATATTAATATAATTCGGAATACTGCTACTATTTAGTATAGTCGTACTGTTAAGATAAGTCAATAAGGTAGATGTATTTCTTATATTTAAAGTATTAGTATGAGAAGGGCCATTCGTTGTAGTTGGAAGATTTGGTATAGTATTACCGTTCAAAAAATTAGCACTATTCAAGCTATTAAAATAGTTCGGAATATTCAGTGTATTTAGGGTTGGTATTTCAATCCATGTGGCACTAAGACTTATATTTGTATAAAACTGTTCATTTGGATAATTATAAGGATTTATACCAGTTGGATCAGCATTATAATCTACTACAATTGCATTAGTTAGAGTTATAAAAGGATTATTAATTAAATCTGCTATAATTACATCAATATTTGATATTATAGTAGGGATTCTATTTAATAGTGTAGGTATATTTGCTGTAAAATTATAATTAATAGATGTACGATCTGGTGATATATAATCTCGTGCTAGATTATTTTCAACATAATATAGCGCTGGAGTAAATATACCAACGCCTTGTCCAAGTATAAAATTTACAACGGAATTAATATTATCTAAAATTCCTACGGTACCTTTAATACTGCTTAATGCAGATGTAGCAATTACTGAATTTCCAGTATTAATTGCAGAATAATATCTAGAATATAATAATCCACTTGGATTTGCAGCATCTGTTATATTTCCTATTACATTATTTACATAATCTATATTTGTATTATTTGCAAATCCAGACATTGATGAATCTATATAGTTGCGACGCGAAAAATTAAATGGATATGTATAATTTATAAAGAAATTTAATACAGTTGTTACGTCACCATTTAAGTATGCCTTTAAATTTGGTAGCAGCGTATTTATTAAGTTTTGCCCGGTATCTACAGCCTGTGAATAAATTCTTGATGAGTTATATTCTTGATCTAAGGTGCTTCCAATAGATGGCGTAGCATCTGCTCCACGACCACCCAGAGAATTACTACCACCTCCACCATCATATGGACTTACAGGGATAGCACCCTGTTGCATGGTTGCAAGTGTTCCACCCGTGAACCCTGCAGAACTTGTTGCATCACCACCGATACTGTAAAAGCGAATCTCATTAATTACAGGCGATCCAGATGTATTCTTCGTTAGTTCTACATAAAGTGTCTTTGATCTTACTGGAGGTGTTATATTGAAATCAAACATGTTATAGAATGAGAACTGATTATAAACAGGTGCACTATTTGAATAAAGAAGATTTGTCTTATTTGAATCTGAATAGACTAGAATCTTATCAATAAGTGATGATGTATTAAGTGTTGTACCATTTAATATCTGCATATGATTTGCGTTACTCAAAATTGTACTAAAGGTGTAATTAAGAGCTAGTGTACTTCCTCTTGCATATGTACCTGGTATCCAGAATGTAGATAGATTACCATCAAAGGTGTTATTCAAGTTACCTCCACGCCGATTTAAGTCTATAATTGAAATTGGTTTAATCTGTGTAATCTGTGCATTTTGATCATAGAGCGCCTTTACTTCATACATTTGTAAACTACTATAACTGGTCTTATTGAAGGTTATAAAAAGTGATGATACTGTTGACACAGGAGGTATGATATTTGTCTGATAAAGTGCATATGATGGAAGATTCAAGAAATCATTATTAATCACATTATTATTTTGATACACTATATTGCTTGTAGCAGCGGTCTGAATTGTTACACCGGTAAATGGTGAATTTGACAATCCAGTAGGTACATAGAATTGTATCTTGTTAATAGAACTAACTACATTAGAAAAATTCAAAATCATAGAATAAGAGTTTGTATATTTTGTTTGCGTATCATCTGGCCAAAAGAGCGTACTCAAATTGTTATCAATAATACTTGAGATTGACGTACTTATATTAGTGGGTGTAATCTGCGTTGGAGGTGCAAAAACATGGAATTCAGAGAAAGAGGGTGGATTTGTAGTGGATTTCTGAATCTCAAGATATACAGTTGAAAGATTTGGTTGAATACTTAGTTGCCCATACGCTACATCATATACGCGTGAACCTTGTACAGCAGAAGCATTAAAATTTGCACCCCCTGATAGGATAGGAGACCAGTTAATTCCATTCACACTTGTCAGAACACTTATTTGATTTTGAGCACGATCTGTAATTGTTGTAGTATTAATCATTGCTATAAATAATCCATTATTAAACTTAATACTTGGACTATAGTCACCAGCCATGGCTGCTAAGACACCCGTTGGAAAGCTTGGAATTAACCAGTTAATTCCATCGGTACTATATCTAATATAACATGTGGTATCATATCCAACTGCTACAAAGACTGAATTACCAAAGGTTATACGGAATGGTATAAATCCTGTTATATTTGTAGAATTTGCAGCGATCCATGTTGTTGTATTTATACTATATATAAACGCACTAAAATATGGACCAACGCTACGTTCACACGCAATAACATATTTTCCTGCACCGTACGCAATATCATACGCTATAGATGTTATAGTTGGAGATACAGGTGCCCATGTAAATCCATCTATGCTTCTAAATACTCCAGAATTTAAAGCATCTATTCTTCCTAGAGCCCATATAGTTGAATTAATATATCTCATATTAACAATTTTATTTGCATCACTTGCATTTCCACTTGCCTGAATAGGTAATCCAGATATACCAGTATATGACCAATTTATTCCATCTATACTAACCATAATCATAGGTCTTCCTGAAGTACCATATCCAGACGCAAGTATTAATCCAAGACTATTTATATATAAGAGAGTAAAAAAATTATAAGAACCATTAAATCCACATTCTGTAATATTAGCAGCTTGAAAGTTTAATCCATCTCTACTATATCTTATTGCAGATCCAACTGAACTTGTAATAGGTGCTACCGATGAATATACTCCAGTATCTGTAAGAGCAAGTTGGTATTGTGCATTGCCTGACATTGATACAGATGAAAAGTTTCCACTAATTGTAGTTCTTTTATACCAGAATACACCTTTATTATATGAAATATAAAGCGTACTAGTTGTTCCCGCTGTAATATGTAGACCAGTTGAAGAAATTGTTAGAGAAAGCCAGGGATTTGCAATTGGATTTGTTGTCTGTGTCCATGAAACACCATAATTATTTGATATATATAGGCGCCCATTATATATACCTGCTATCATATATTGTTCTGAAGAAGATATTGCCGATGCATATAGGAGACCTGTCACGCTTGTTAGACTAAATGTGCTTCCATAATTATTTGATATATAGAGTCCAGCAGATGATGTAACCAATATATATTTACCGGATGAAGAAATTGCAACAGTATTATATGTAGATGATGGTATAGTAGTAGAGAGTAACCAATTTAATCCATTGTTAGATGATATATAAACTGCAGATGAGGTATTCACAATAATATATTTTCCAGAAGCACTTATTCCAAGAGACAACCATGCACCTGTTATTGATGTATTTTGTACCCATGTAGAACCATAATTAGATGAGATATTTAGTATATTATTTAATGATATAATTATATATTCACCTGTTGCAGATATAGCACTACAGCTCGCACTAGTACTAATTGTAGGAATCTTTGAAAAGGTGGATCCATAATTACTTGATATCCATACACCGGTGGTTCCACATGCAAGTTGAATATTTCCAAACCCATTTACTGCAACTGATCCACCTGTAAAGGTTCCTGTTATTACAGGTGTAGCATTTAAGAATTGTCCAGCACTACCTTCATAATTTACAGCCTGTATACCAGCAGAATATGCTCCAGCCGCAATCCACATATTTATAGGTGCACCCACATATATAATATTAATCATTCCATCATATCCTTCTCCAGAATATGTTCCTGGTGACCATGTAATAGTATCCAAACTATATTGAACACCAGGTGGTGAAGTTCCACCAAAATACTGTGTTAAAATAACCCATCCATTTGTTACAAGGGTTGAATTATATATAGTTGTTACTACTGGTAAATCATAGACTTCTTGTAAATAGGATTGATTGGGTATATATTTAATTATATTAGAAATATTGGTTGTATTAGAATATAATACTTGAGATCTATTTTGATTATTATATAGGATCAAACCTGTTGGTCTACGAGCTATATCTCCCTGTGGGCTTCCATATATACGGAATGTATTTATAGAGCTTATGATCGAATTAAATTCTATATTTATACGCCATGTATTTACAGTAGGATAAAAGTTAGTAGGATTCAAATAAGGCTTTGAGATTGGATTCCAGGTGGTTGTTAAATTACCATCAATTAAATTGGGCAAAGTATTAGAGGTTGCAATATATGATGCAGGTACATTATAAATATTTTGATCAATATCTCTTAGTGATTTAATTATAATATCGGGTAGATAGGTATCTGTAAAGATAGCAGATGAAAACTGGAGATGAATATCAGGAAGTAAGCCAATGGATCCGCCAAATCCTCCTGGACCTCCAAGACTCGCGGGCGCATTTCCTCCAGCACCACCGCCACCAACAATAATAAGAGGTATAGAGTTCACAGTATCAAGAAGATTTGACCCTGTAAACAGCCCCGAAAATCCTCCACCACGCGCCTCAAAATTATATCCACTATTACAATCAATGTAAAAGGATGTGCCACCGCCACCATAACGTAACTGTTCATAATTCTGTACCTGACCAGTATTACTTGAGTTCGTCGTTGTTGCAGCAATATCTCCTCCACGCCCAACAACTAGATAGACAGTTGATATACCAAGAGGCGCATTTGGTGTCTTAATATTTAATAATTGAGGAATATTAATCACCGCTTTTGCATACGCTCCAGCGCCTCCAATACCCTGATTTCCAGCACCACCACCACCCCATAACCAGATTGTCGCATTATTTCCAGCAGGGTCAAATTGATACTTTCTGACTGTTATATTATTATTTATACCAGCCTGATCTTGATATACGAAAGAACTATATTGTGTACCTGTAGCCGAAAAGGTATAGCCTTGAAGAGTAGACGGAGGATTTGCTAAGTAGTGAATAGAGGATAGTGTGCCGTTTCCACT
>Ga0214921_10008249_pt1 | contig 13589 bp, 20 predicted proteins | sample LL1505_MetaG_FD_177992 | JGI IMG/M metagenome (GOLD analysis project Ga0214921, IMG submission 177992) | Freshwater microbial communities from Lake Lanier, Atlanta, Georgia, United States - LL-1505 | ecosystem: Environmental > Aquatic > Freshwater > Lake | place: USA: Georgia | collected... | reverse complement strand
AAGGCAAAAGCGAAATGAGAGCATTATCAGTTGGCGCAAACCTCACAGCAAACACGCTGACAACCCTTTACACAGTACCCAAGGGGTATTACGCAAGGGTAGTATTGCTACGGGCGGTCAATACAGGTTCGCAAAAACATATTTCTTTCAGTTGGACAGATACCTCTGCGTCTGTCACATATTCTCTTGTATTTGAAACCGATTTAACTACTAAAACCACACAAGATTGGGGTGGTACATCATATTTTGTGATGGAAGAAGGTGACGTACTTAAAGCACAATCTGAGGCGGCATCTACCTTTTCGGTAGTAGTTACCATTGAAGAAGAAGGGTTGACTAGAGCATGACATTACTAGAACTTGTCAACGATGTGTTGATCCGCTTGCGTGAACCAGTTGTAACCACTTACAACGAAACCACTTATTCCACTTTGATTGCAAAGTTTGTAAATGATGCAAAGCGTCAAGTTGAAGATTCGTATGGTTGGAATGCGTTGGGACAGACCATTACTGTGACTACTGTGGCTTCAACTCCAACATATTCACTCACAGGTTCTGGTCAGAAATTCCAAGTGCTTGATGCCATTAACACAACCAGTAATGTTGGGTTGACCAACATCACATTTGTGGACATGAACCGCAAACAGAACTTCTTGCCTTTGGTCAACTCAATTCCAACAGAATTTACTTTTGATGGAATAGATGGCTCTTACAACACCAAAGTAAGTTTGTTCCCAATTCCTGATGGCGTGTACACACTGAAATTCAGTCTGACAATACCCCAGGCAACTTTGGCATCTGACAGCACTGTGGTTCTTGTGCCTGATGTAGTTGTTGCTCAAGGTGCGTATGCCAGGGCATTGGTTGAGCGTGGTGAAGATGGTGGGTTGTCTTCATCAGAGGCATACACATTATTCCGATCCATGCTCTCCGATTACATTGCTTTAGAGGCAAATCGGTATCCAGAAAATCAGCAATTTGTATCAACATGAGCCAGCAAATCCAGACATTTTCTGTATCGGCTCCAGGCTTCTTTGGGCTGAACACACAGGACTCTCCGCTTGATTTAGCGGCTGGATACGCTGCGATTGCCACAAACTGCGTGATTGACCAGTACGGGCGCATTGGCTCTCGCAAAGGCTTTTCAAGGGTTAACACATCCTCTGGCAACCTTGGTGCAAACAATGTAACAGTCATCCATGAGTTAGTGCAAACTGATGGAACTTTGACTGTTCTGTTTGCTGGAAATAACAAGCTGTTTAAACTGAGTTCAACAAATACAGTAACAGAGTTGACCTATGGGGGGGGAGGTACTGGCCCCACCATTACTGCAAGCAATTGGCATTGTGCTTCTTTGAATGGAATCACATATTTCTTTCAGTCAGGGTATGACCCACTGATCTATGACCCTGCTGTAAGTACCACCACATACAGGCGTGTCAGTGAGAAAACTGGTTATGTTGCGACTGCTCCTCAGACTAACATTGTTATCTCTGCCTATGGTCGTTTATGGACTGCCAGTAGCACTGCTGACAATGTAACTGTCTATTTCTCTGACTTGCTTGCAGGGCACATCTGGTCAACAGGAACTGCTGGTTCTTTGGACATTTCACGGGTATGGCCCAATGGGTCTGATGAGATCACAGGGTTGGCAGCACACAATGGATTCTTGTTTATCTTTGGCAAGCGTCAAGTTCTGATTTATGCAAATGCAACAACTCCATCAAGTTTGACACTGAGTGACACCATCAGCAACATTGGTTGCATTGCAAGGGACTCCATTGCCAACACAGGCAGTGATGTGGTTTTCTTGTCAAACAGTGGTGTGCGTTCATTGCTCAGAACCATTCAAGAGAAGTCTGCACCTTTGCGGGACTTGTCTAAGAATGTGCGTGATGACTTGATGACGATTGTGAATGCTGAGACATTGGCAAACATCAAGGCAGTCTATTCAGAGTCAAATGCTTTCTACCTGATTAACTTCCCAACTGCCACCCAGACCTATTGCTTTGACACTAAGGCGGCTTTGCAAGATGGTTCTTCACGGGTAACTGTGTGGGATTCCATCACTCCAACTGCTTTCCTTGCTAAACGCAATGGAGACTTGCTGATTGGCAAGAATGGTTATGTGGGCAAGTATGGGACTTACCTTGACCATACAAGCACATACCGATTGCAGTATTTCACGACTTATGCTGACTTGGGACAGCCCAATGTCACATCTATCCTGAAGCGCATTGCTGTGGTGGTGATTGGTGGATCAAACCAAGGCTTCATCATCAAGTGGGGATATGACTTCACTGGTCAGTATTACTCCACCACATTGCAAATTCCTCAGTCTACTGTTGCTGAATATGGTACTGCTGAGTATGGGGCAAATGGTGTTCCTGTTGCTTACTACTCAGATGGCATTTCTTTGCAGACTTTGGTTGGTCAAACATCAGGTTCTGGCAAGACTGTGCAGACGGGTTATGAAGTGCAGATCAATGGGTATCCCGTAAGCATTCAAAAGATTGAGATACAAGCCAAGAACGGCAAACTGGTTTAAGGAAGAAACATGGCAAATTACACCAAAACCACCAACTTTGCGGCTAAAGATGCTTTGTCGCCAGGGAATGCAAGCAAGGTTGTCAAGGGAACTGAGATTGATACTGAGTTCACCAACATTTCCACTGCCATTGCAACCAAGGCAGATGGAACTTTCACAAACTTCAGCTTTGTTGAGAGTGGGTCTAATCTGCTTATTCGTCATTCAGGAACAGATGTGATGAAGATTGACAGTTCTGGGAATCTGACTGTGTTGGGCAACATTGTGGCTAATGGCACTGTGTAATGGCTCAATCCATACAAACATCAAAGTTTGGAACGCTAGATACTAGCGGGAGAATCCCTGTCTACATGGCTGGAGCAGCCGATGATCCACCCCCGCTAAACATGGGGCTTAGTTTTGATGTTGGTGGAAAGTCATATACTTTTGTTCCTGAAGATAGGATTACCAAAGGTGCGGTATCGGGTGACAGAGGTGCATTATTTCTAGGTTTTCTTGACCCAACTTTGCTTTCATCTTTGAAAAATAATTCTGAGTATGTAGACATTGCTGGAACTGAATTTGGCTCATTTGATATTGGTAAATTTATTTCCGATCAAATGGGTGGCTCAACCAAGGGTTTTCTTGCACCAAAAGACACAATTGATCCAATACTTGCACAAGGATTAACGCAATATAACCCTTCATTTGCGGGTCAAGTTACTGGTGTTGGAGAGGTGGGTGGCAAACCAACCTATCTTTTGCAAAGCGGATATGTGTTGCCAAATGGTCAACAAGTAAAGACTGAGCGAAAAATTGTTGGCTACAGATACAGCAGTGGCGGTGGACTGCTTGCTGGTCTTGGAAATGAGATATTAAAAGCTGGCCCAATTCTTCCGCTGGCATTGGATGTTGTCGGCGCAGCTTATGGACTACCTGGAATTGGAACTGCTGTTGCTGGTGGCGTTACTGCTGGTGCAATTGCCAGTGGTGACGAAAAGACTGCCGCAAACTATGCTGGTCAAGCCATTGCTGGTCAACTAGGAGTTGGTTCTGCTGTTTCTGGTGCAACTGGGTCAACTGTTGCTGGACAGGTTGCTCAAGGAACTGCTGGTGGATTGCTTGCTGGAAAGAATCCAGAACAGGCTGTTACTGGTGCTGTCAAAGGCGTTGCACTTGATTCACTTAGACCAGACTCAGGCGCAACTGTTCCTACTCAACAACAAGCAACTGTTAGTCAACAAGAATTGCAAGGAACGCTGTCTCCATTTGAGGTGGGAGTTCCGGCAGATACAACCAAATCTGGGTTTGATATACCCACACCAACACCACAAACACCGATTACTGGAAATACTGGAGGAAATATGGCAACCTATGATGAAGAGATGAATGCTCCTGCGACTGAGTTACAGGACACAACTCCTTTCAATTATTCTCCTGAAGAACAGCAATTGATTTATCAGTTGGCGAAAGAAGCTGGCGGTACTCAAGAAATAAGTGATGCGTATGCCGCACTCAGTCAATCGGCACAACAAACAGCAAAGCAATCTGGGTTAACAATTGGAAATGTATTGAAGTTTTTTCAATCAAATCCAAATGTTACAAAAGGAGTAATTGGTGCTGGAGTTAGTGCTGCTGGTGGTTTATTGACCAACCAAGCTAATGTAGAGGCCGCAAGAATCTCCGCCCAAGCAATGCGAGATGCGGCGGCAACAGCGGCAGAAGCACAAAAGTTTCGTCCTGTTGGTGTTACCACTCGCTTTGGTCAATCACAGTTTGGATTCGATCCTACAACTGGTCAATTGACAAGTGCTGGTTATCAGTTAACACCAGAACTCAAGGCGATGCAAGACCGCATCATGGCTTTGTCTGGTCAAGGCTTGACTGAGGCAGAGCAAGCGGCTGGTCGGTATGCTCCTTTGACTGCTGGCGCACAGGGCTTGTTTGGCCTTGGGCAACAGTATCTGGCAAAGTCTCCAGAACAAGTTGCCGCTGATTACATGGCAAGACAACAAAACTTGTTGGCCCCTAGCCGTGAGCGTCAGTTTGCTCAGTTGCAAAACCAGTTGTTCAATACTGGTCGTGGTGGTTTGTCTGTGGGTGCTACTGGTGCTCGTCCAAGTGGTGCGGCTGGTTTGGGTGCGGCATCTCCTGAGATGGAAGCCTATTACAACGCTTTGGCCCAACAAGATGCGGCATTGGCAGCACAGGCAACTCAAGCTGGTCAACAACAGGTTCAGTTTGGTGCTGGCTTGCTAGGCTCTGGTGCTAACTTGCTTGGAAGCTATACACAAGGTTTGACGGGTGCTTATGCTCCATTCAGCACTGGTGTTGGCGTAGGTTCATCGCTAGAGTCTTTGGGTCAAGCACCTTTGGACATTGGCGCACAGTTGGGTGGCAGGTCTGCCCAGGCTGGGGCTAATGTTGGGCAAACATTGTTCCAAGGTGGTTTGTTGGGTGCTAGAACAACTCAGTCTGCATCTGGTGTTAGCCCTTTTGGAACCGCATTGACAGGTTTGGCAAATAGCCCTGAAGCACAACAAGCATTGGCACAGTGGTTGAGCAATCCTGAAAAAAGAACTCAAGCATAATTTCTAAGGAATAATCATGGCAGAACCAAATATTGTCGGAAGTTTGTTCGGGGTAACTCCTGAGTTGTATCAAGAGCAACGTGACTTGATGCGTCAAAAGCAAGCAATGGAGTTTGCTCAACAAGACCCACGCACACAGGCAACCTATGCTTTTGGTCGTGCTGGTCAACAGTTGGGTCAAGCCTTTGGTGGTTTGATGGGTGTAGAAGACCCTCAGATGCGTCTGATTAGCCAACGCAATGCCTTGGCAAAGCAGATTGACATGAATGATCCTGAGTCCATCATGCGTGGCGCACAGATGGCGGCACAGTCTGGAGACACAGTAGCGGCAAGCACATTGGCTAACTATGCTCGTAAAGCCGCTAGTGATTTGGCCTTGATTCAACAGCGTACTGCTGAGAAGATGACTACTGAACAGCGCAATGCTTTGGCTTTTGCATCGTCTGTTGGTCGCCCTGGCTCTCCTGAGTTCAATAGAGCATATCAAGATAAATTGACTGAATTGACAACAAAACCAGAAGCAACATCTACAGAGATGAGGAATGCTGCTGCTCTTGCTGGCGCTGAGTTTCCCGTGGGATCACCCCAATATGTTGAAAAATATAGATCAGAGTTACAGCGATTGACAGCAAAAGAACCAAAGGCTGGCAATGTAAAAGAAGTTGGTGTTGCAATGGGAAGCAGAGAACCTGTTTACCTTGATGTAAATCAAGACCAGCAATTCATCTATCAAAAAGGCGCAGATGGCAAGCAGATGCGTGTTCCTTATGTTGGTGGCGTTGATAGAACAACGGCAACTACAAAAGTTCAAGTAGATGCTGGAGAAAATGAATTTGTTAAAGAACTTGGAAAACTTGATGCAAAAGCTGTTGCAAGTTCAATGGAAACAAAAAACTCAGCTCTTGCCGCTTTAGGCTCATTAAAGAGATTGAATCAACTTGACCAAAATGCGTTGATTAGCGGTTCTTTTGCAAGTGGCAGAGTAGGAGCAACAAACTTGCTTAATACACTTGGCCTTACGAGTGCTAAGGATCAAGATGTACTTGCAAAATCTGAAAATTATCAAAAGACTGCTGGCGATGTAATTCTTGCTACTCTTGGTGGAAGACTTGGATCAGGATTCTCAAATGCAGATCGTGAATTTATCCAAAGTCTTGTTCCTCAACTGGAAAATAGTCCACAAGCCCGTAAACAACTTATTGAGTTTATGGTTAAAAAGAATCAAGCAATTGTTGATGAAACAACTAGATTGGAAACCTATGCAAGAGAAAATAAAGGGCTTAAAGGATATGTCCCAACAATTCCAACTGTTAATTTAGGCGCAAATGCTCCAAAGCCTTTGTCAGAATTAAGCAATGAAGAATTGATGAATCAATTTAACAAATTGAAAGCCAAAAAACCATGAGCAGCCTACAAGATGTTGAAGCAGAAATGCAACGCAGAGGATTGACAACCTCTAGTCAATCTGTTTTTGATCCAGAAGAAGGTGGAGTTTCTGAGTTTAAAAAGTTTGGCGAATCTTTGCTTAAAGGTTCAGCTAAAGGAATCGTCAGTCTTGTTGGTGGATGGGGAAACTTGTATGACTACCTAAAAGGAAGCAAAGACCCAAATGCTTTTTCTAGCGCAGGGATTGCAAATGCTGTAAAAAATCTTACTGGCGTTAACATTCAATCAATTCAAGGTTATCGTGGAGCCTATGAATTTGGAGAGGCTGGCGCTCCTGCTGCGGCATTAACTGCTGTTGGTATTCCAGGATTGTTTGGCAGGGGAGCCAAGGGAACTCTTGGAGAATTTGGCGTTTCTGGAACAACTGGAGTTCTTGCACAACAAGTTGCACCAGATAGTCCAGTTGCTCAATTGGCATTGCAAATGTCTCCTTATGCCGTAAAAGGTGGGCTGACTGTTGCTGGTCAACAAATGACAAAACCAACAGGTCTTTTTCCACAAACAGCAGAAACAAGTGAGTTAGCAAGAGTAGGAAGACTTACCCCTGGTGAACTTGGATTAGGCAGAGGGCAATTAGCAACAGAAGCAAGAATTTCCGCTGAACCATCAACAGGAGCATTGCCATCTGAGTTTAAGAAAGCACAGGCTTATGATGTTGAGTCTTTTTTAACAAACTTGTTTAACAAGGCAAGCGACAAAACACTGAGTCCACTAGATGCTGTTCAAGCAGTTGTTTCTTCTTTTAACAACTACGGCAAATCGCTTTCTTCAAGATTGAGAAGCGATGCTGCAAAAGACTTTAGTGCCGCAAAAGGTGCTGGTGGATTGATTGATACAACGCCAGTTGTTTCAGTTATTCAATCTAAGTTGGGAGAAATACCAGTAGAAGTAAAAGCACTTGACCCAGTTAGAAATGCTTTGCAAAAAATTATTGATGAGTATGCAATTCCAGCAACTCCATCAGTTACAACCCCATCGACAATTCTTGGGCCAACTGGCGCTCCAGCATCTGTAACAGTTACTCCTGCTGTTCCTGCATCAAACTTAAAAATAAGCATTGATAGATTACAGAAAAACTTGTCTGCATGGGGTGAAGCGGCATATTCTGGAAAAGCAGATTTTGGCAAAGGAAATATCTTTGAGGGTGTTGCCCCTGGTCAAGCAAAAGGAATTGCAATATCGGTGTTAAACGGGTTTAAAAACTCCCTTGATGAAGCAATTAATGCTGGAGTTCCTGGCGCAGATAAACTTGTCGATGCCCGTGATAAGTTTAGACAAAACATCCAAAAAATTGAGCAGTTCTCTGATAGACCATTGACAAAAGCATTTGATGTTCAAAATGTTACTGACTTGGTTCCAGAGGTTGAACTTGCCAAGCTAAAAAAGATGCCTCCATCTCAGCAACAGTTTCTTGTTGAAGTGATGCAAAACAGCCCAAATTCTCAAGTGAATGAAGTTTTAAACACAATTCGCAGGATGAATTTTGATGATGTTTTGTCTGCTGCACAAGCCAAAGGCGGGGCGATAAACGATCCAACATTTAATATAAATATTGCACTCAAAGAGCTTGACAAAAAAAGCAGTGATTTTGCCAATCTATTTCCAAATGCAAAAGATGCTACTGATGCAAGACTTGCAATGAATTGGATGCGTAGAACACTTCAATCTGAATCTGCGGCTGGAGTACCTGGGATTGCTGCTGGCGATGCTTATGGCATTACTGGTGCTTTGGGTGGAAGTGCAAGAACAAGGCTCCAAGCAAGAGAAATCATCCCGTTAATTCGGGACATTATTGCAAGCCCAAAGGCATTTGCTGATGTTATTTATAACCCAGAATACCGGAAAGCAATGCTTGATTTGTCAAAGCCAAAAACAACTTTGGATAAGGCTATTGGGGCAACTCAAACTCTTGCAAAAGCCTTGGCTATTGGTGGCGTTCGTGCTGGCCCAATGCTTGAAACTGTTGGCCCAGAAATGCCTTCTGCGGAACAAGAAACAGCACCTATTCCATCTCTCATGGAATACGAGGCTGAAATGAAAGCCCGTGGGTTAATGTAAGGAGCGAGACATTGATCCTCTCACTCTTCTGGCGATGGCAAATGGCTGTGTCGCAGCTATTCGCAAAGGCTGTGAACTCTATAAAGAGGTCAAGGGAACTGTTGCCGCAGCCCAAAAGACTGTTAAAGAGGTCACGGCTATTGCTGAAGAAGTGGGTGGCTTCTTTGGGTTCTTCAAGAAGAAAAAACCCAAGCCCACAGCAACTCCAGTTGCAGCCAAAGCAAAAAAGGCAGAGGCCGAAATTTGGGATGAAGGTAGAGTTGTGGCTGAGTTGGCGGCGAATCTGTCGCAATTCTTTAAGGTTCAGCAACAGCTTGCAGACCACATTCGAGAAGAAGAAGAGAAGTCTAAAAGCGTCTATGACCCAAATCAGAACATCATGGAGTCTGCGCTAAACAGGGAACTTGCCAAGACGCAGTTTGAGAAGTTAGCCAAAGAGATTCGTGAGATTATGGTGTATCAGTCACCCCCAGAGTTGGGGAACTTGTATACACGGGTAAATCAAATGAGGGTCATCATCATTGCTGAACAAGAAGAAGCAAGATTGGCCCAAGAAAAGAAACAGCGAGAGGTTGAATGGCAACGCAGAAAGGTAATCAGCGCAATCCAAGACAAGGCAATTTACGGGGTAGCCTGTTTAGTGTTCGTCCTTTACCTAGTCCTGTTCTTCAGCCTTCTGATAATGGATCGAAAAGTAAGATGGGGTTTCTAGTCGCATTAGTTGCTATGGTGCTGGTCTTTGTCCTACTGCTTCCGCTGTTGGGAAGCATTTACTATGACACACTGGCTGCACAAAAGGAAAGCAAAATGCAGATTGAGCGCATGGAGAGACTGCGCCAGCAATTGGAGTACGAGCGTCAACAACTAGATAGGCAACGCAATGAATCAAAATAGGTTTCTATGGGGCGTGATCGTCATTTCATTGGCTTGCGTTATCTTGTTGTCTGGATGTGAAGACAGGTACAGATATGTTTGCCAGAATCCTGATAAATTTGACCTTCCTGAGTGCCAAAAGCCCAGATGCTTGTTCACCCAAACCTGTCCTGAATACCTTGTAGCACCTATCTTGACCACCAAAATTGACCCACCAAAGGTTGAAGAAAAGAAGGCCGATGATGACAAAAAGTAAATACTCTCCTGAAGACCTAGAAGTTCGTATTTGGGGCTTTGTGGTGGTGATGATTACCATCATTTTGTTTGGCATCGTGTTCTCACTGCTCTACTCAGTTACTTTTGTAACTCAGCCTATCAAGAGCATGGCTCCCATCGATCAAGCCTATACCAAGATGCTGAACGATATTGTTCTTCTCATTGTTGGCGGTATCGGTGGGATTGTTGGTAAACGGGCTGTAGGGACTGTGAATAGCCCAACGCCTACACCTGCAACTTCAGCGCCTCCTACGCCTGTTCCTGCCCCTCCTAGCCCTCCTGCAACCTCTACATGGACTGCTCCATCTGGCGCTTTACCTGCTTGGGTTAATCCACCTTTAGATGAAACCTGGACACCCCCACCTCCCCCCACCACCCCACCCCAACATTTAGAAGCTGACTCAGTGCGGGAAGAAATCGCCCTTGCTCGGCATGAGGTGAAGAATGATTAACCCGTACTTCATCATTGGGGCCATGATTGCTGTAGCTGGCGCATACGGCTATGGGCATCATGTTGGATGGGGTGACAGGGATGCTGAGATGCAAGTCGAGATTGCCAAAAAGAATGATGAAGCAAGAGAGAAAGAGCGTGAACTTGCCCAACAACTGAATGACCAATCAACCAAACTTTCGGAGGCCAACAATGTCATCAATCAAAAACAGTCTTCTCTTGATTCTGCTATTCGTGCTGGTCGGTTGCGGCTCCCGTCCACAAGTTGTGTACAAGCCACCACAAATGCCCCCACTCCCACCGGAGATAGCACAAAAGAAAGAAGTGAACCTATCAGACAGGTTTATGAAACTTCTGACTCCGACAGAGCAACCCTTGCAGCCATTGCCGAAATCATCGCCCAAGGCGACAGAAACACAGCGCAACTGAATGCGTGTATCGACAGTTATAACAAGGTAATGGGGGTGATGAATGGTCAACGCTGAACAACTGAAAAAACTCCACATTGGGGCTGAGTGGGTTGATGCCCTCAATGAAACCTTCAACACTTTTGGCATTGCTACACAGCGTCAGCAAGCCGCCTTTATCGGGCAGTGTGGGCATGAATGTGGGAACTTTAAGACCCTGGAAGAGAACCTTAACTATCGTGCTGAAACCCTGATGAAGCTGTGGAAGGCAAGGTTTCCCACCCTTGAGATTGCCAATCAGTATTCCAAAAATCCTAAAAAGATCGCCAACAAGGTGTACAGCAGTCGTATGGGCAACAGAGATGAGGCATCTGGTGACGGGTATCGATTCAGAGGCCGTGGCTGTATCCAGTTGACGGGCCATGCAAACTACTTCCATGCTGGGCAAGCCTTGGGAGTTGACTTTGTGATGGAGCCTGACCTTGTTGCTACGCCTAAGTATGCGGCACTGACTGCTGGTTGGTTCTGGTCAACTCATAACTGCAACAATCTTGCTGAAGCTGCTGATTGGGTTGGCTTGACCAAGAAGATCAATGGTGGGACTATTGGCCTAGATGACCGAATTAAGCACACTAATGAGGCTTTTGCGGTGCTTGGTTCTTGAGTTTTCCACGATTGAATATCTTGTGTTTCTTGAAGAAGTACAAGATAGCTTGGTAGGCAACACCAAACCTTTTGGCAATCTCTTTCTTGCTAACACCATCTTTCCATAGCTTCAATGCTCTGGATTCACTGATTTGAGTGGGTTTCCTGCCACTCCCAGGTCTTGCACCACCCTTAGTCTTCATTCAAGGCCATCCAAACCATGATGCAAACGCCTCCAATGGCTAATGCAATGCCTAGAAATCCTATGGCAAAGATAGTGATGATTGTTTCAATCACAAACGCCCCTCATTTCCCAACCTGCAATAAAGTAGTTCCATTTGGTTTGCATAGCAGGATTGATGTACTTGTCTCCATCCATCGATAGATCAGAATATGTGTAGCCCTTAGAGGACATTAGGGCGTGGAATACTTCTCGTGATTTCATTTTTTCTCCTTTGGTGGAGTGGTGGATAACCAATGCGTACCCGCCGATACTTTGTAATCCTCACACTGCATAACAAGCGTGATGGTATTTTCTGAAAAATCAGCACTATCAATGAGACAAGGCCACGCCACAGGCTCTTGCTCAATCTCTTGCCCAATCCGCTGTGTCTCACGCATGGCGTGTTCTGACAATGCTTTTTCTTCCACTCGTTTGGCAAAGGCTAAAAGTGATTCAATATAAATTCCATCAAGGTAAGGGCGCATACCAACCAACCCACATTCTTGTGCCATCTCAATGATTTCTTGTGTCATTTCAGCACCTCTTGTTCTAACACTACCATAGCTTCTTCAATTTTTTCATACAGGTAATCGGGCATTCGGTGCTTATCTGCAAATGACCATGATTCAACTGCTGACAACAGCTTGATGATTTGTAGGGCTTGTTCTTTTGTCATGCTTCTTCCTTGTATTCAAATTCCAACAGCCAATACATCAGCTTGATGGTGAGCCAGCGGGGTTTCTTGTAGCAGGGCCACCTAACCCCAATCCCGTTTACACCGCCTGGAAGTAACCACCAACCTACCGCCTTGGGCTGATTGAAGAATGCGTACCTAGGCGCATCCGCTTGGTGATCGATCATCGCTTCATTCCTCTTACATAAGCCGCAAACGATTGCACTGTGTCTCTGCCAAATGCACCAGCAAACTTGTCTAGTTCCTTGGCAACTTCTTCAATCACTTCATTCCTGGCATTATTCTCAGCGTATCTAATGATCTGGTGCTTGCGTGACCCTTGCAGACCCCAATCACCCTGACGCTTTGCCAAGTCTTCAAAAGCCTCGTCTTCAGGTTCTTTCATCTGCAATTTCCTTATCGTTACGCTGGATTTCATGCTTCAAATATGCCAAATCAGCATAAGACAACTCATCAGTTATGTCCTTGATTTCCAGGTTAAAGCGCATCCACTTGACTGTTTTCTCACAGTATGCGATTAAGCCAACAGAATCATCTGCTTCATGCCATTGGTAATCAACCTCAATGCGATCAATCTCTGGATTGAAGTCATCGTCTACCCAATCAAAAGGCACAAATTCAATTGTTTGCATCATTCACTCCTATCTGTTCAATGTCTTGTGCGGCAAGGAGGGCATCCAAGGCCACAGATTTAAGGATTACAAGGGCACTCTCTGGCGAGGATAGATTGAGAGCCTTGTGAGCCTCTACATCCTGCCAGAAAGCATTTAAACGATTGGTTTGTTGTTGGTTCATGCGTCAATTCTGCCTTGTCTGACAGGAATTGGAATAGGGATTTACCCTAACTTACGCATAACCCTTTGGAGTCGCCCAGAAACGCCTTTACGGGTTCCAATGACCTCAATGAAGCCTTTGTCAATCAGCGCCTTGTATCGGGCTGTGACAGAGGAATAGGGCAGGAATGGCAGCTTGGCAAGCACATCATCTGAGATGCAACCATCTGGGCCATAGGCTGCAATGGTTTCGTACACCAACGATTCCATCTTTGTGGTGTCGATTGCCTGTGCTGCTTGGTGGGAAGTGGCAGGGTCTTCTTTGCGAGACAGTTTAAACGGCGCAGTTCCAAAGAACTTTTCGACTGCACCACCAAACCAAGATTGATCTAATTTTGTCATGTCAACTCCTATCAAATGGGGCCGTAGCCCCGTGAGGTTTATCAAAAGGGAATTAGGTCGTTATCAATGTCTTTGGAAGACACTTTGCGTGGATTAGACGCTGGAGGCTGTGCATCCTTGGGATTGACTGCCAAACCCATGAACTTGCCATTCTTTCCTTCTTTGATCCATGCTGAGAGCCAGTATTCAACGCCATCAACAGTGATGTTACCTTTGTAATCAGG
>Ga0214921_10008248_pt1 | contig 13590 bp, 13 predicted proteins | sample LL1505_MetaG_FD_177992 | JGI IMG/M metagenome (GOLD analysis project Ga0214921, IMG submission 177992) | Freshwater microbial communities from Lake Lanier, Atlanta, Georgia, United States - LL-1505 | ecosystem: Environmental > Aquatic > Freshwater > Lake | place: USA: Georgia | collected... | reverse complement strand
TGCAACTTCGATTTCTCGCGAAACGAATTCAGACGGCACTTGAAAATCAGATGGGCTTAATGATAATTCAAAAGGCTGTTAGGGCTCACAAAATTTTAAGTACTTTTTCCCTTAAATTGTTTGGGATTTCTGTTTCGAAGGAGTAGAGTTGTCTGTCTTCAATGTCGGAATATTGAGTAAAGGTAAGACCATTTTCGAAGAAAAACTGTATTCCAATCGTAATGTCATTTTTACTCAATGTTACTAACTCGCTATAATTTAATAGTTTCTTACCAATTAGATTTTTAAACTCTGGAAATTCCGTTTCAATATTTGTTATTGGATATTCGAATGTTGCTTGGCTTTCATCTTTCCAGGTCTGAATTTGCTCTATATCTTTTGTTTTTAACTCTTGTATTGCAGTTTCGTCAGATGTGGTAATATGCAGCCAATTTTCAAATTTCAAGTATGTTACATTTATCTTGGATTGAACCTCACTATTAAATACAAAAGACTGAAATTTACCTTCCAATAGGATTTTACCTATTTGTTTTTGTAATATTTCTATACCAACTCTCATTGTGTTAATTAAACCTATCTTTTTCTAATGAATCTATGCAAAACCTATAATTATATCTTAGACAAACTGAAAACTATCTCCATCAAACAAGCCTTTGTCGCTTAGTTTTAGGTGGGGTATCACCAATAGCGCCATAAACGAAAGGCTCATAAAGGGTGCTTGCAAGCCAGAGCCCAAGATATGTTTGGCAAAATTGTCTAATTCAGTATAATCCTTAGACACCTGCCATGCATCCTTTTCGCTCATGAGTCCTGCCACAGGCAAGGGTACTACTTTTTCTGTTTGATTGTTTACGGCACTTAAGCCTCCGGTGCATGAAATTAGCAAATTCACCGCTTGGCAAATGGATTCATCATCTACACCCACAGCTATGATATTATGACTATCATGTGCTACTGAACTGGCAATGGCACCTTCTTTAAAGCCAAAGTTTTTCACATAGCTTATGGCCACTGGAGCCGCTTTGTAGCGGTTTATTACTGCCATTTTCAGGATGTCGTTTTCGGGCAATACCTCTTTTATGTCGACAATCAATTTATTAGTTATCAGTTGCCCATCAAGGCACTCAATTACATATTCTTGTTCTATTAATGGGTAAGCAAAATCAGCAGGGGTTTTAGGTGCACAATCAAAATGGTTTACACAATTCACTTGCACCCGATTTATGAGAGATTGGCCTTTGTCTGCCACCAATTCTCCTTTAATATAGGTTTGGTCAATCATAAAGTTTTGCAAGTCGCGGGTGATGATAAAATCTGCCCAATCGCCAACTTGCAATTTGCCAACAGCCATTTTATAATGATCTACAGGGTTTAGGCAAGCCACCTGCAATACCTTGAACAAATCGTTTCCTTTTTGCAAAGCCCTTGTCACCAATTGGTTGATATGGCCTAGTTCTAAAGCATCTGCATGCTTATCGTCACTGCAAAACATAAGCATTTGGTAGTGCTCGTCCATCAAAGGAATGAGGGCTTCAAAGTTTTTGGCAGCGCTCCCTTCTCTGATAAGCACCTTCATGCCTTGTTGAATTTTAAATAATGCCTCATCATATGTAATACACTCATGGTCGGTGCTTATACCTGCCGCTATGTATTTTTTTGCCAAGTCGCCACTAAGGCCTGGGGCATGTCCATCAACGGGTTTATTGTATTTTTTGGCAGCAGCAATCTTGGCCATCACCTCTGGGTCTTCATACAAAACCCCAGGAAAATTCATCATTTCAGATAGGTACAAAATATCTGGTGAGGCAAGCAATTCCTCCACTTCCTCCACACTCAGGCTAGCACCTGCCGTTTCAAAAATGGTGGCAGGCACGCAGCTAGGGGCACCAAAATTAAAATGAAAGGGTACTTGTTTGGCATTATTTATCATGTATTCAACACCCGCCATTCCTAGTACATTGGCAATTTCATGAGGGTCGCTTATTGTACCTACAGTGCCATGCAAAACAGCCATTCGCGCAAATTCACTGGGCACAAGTAAACTGCTTTCAATATGTACATGGGCATCAATAAAACCAGGAAGTATGTATGATTCTAATTTTTCATCAATGGGATTAATACTTTTGATTCGTGAGTTTTCAACAACTATTTGAGCGGGGTATATGTTTCGATTAACAATATCAATCAGATTGGCTTTGATGTTCATAAATGAGGTGTAGGGCTTTTGATGAACAATGTTACAATAAAAAACCCATTTAACGCAGGGTTAAATGGGTTCTAATATTAAATATTTTACTTAGTATCTTTCGAAAGCAGAGAAGAAGAAGCTTGCTTCGTTAGCAGCATTCTCATCGCTGTCGCTACCATGCACTGCATTGGCTTCGATTGAATCAGCATATAAATTACGGATGGTTCCTGCATCAGCTTTCTTAGGATCAGTAGCACCAATAATCGTTCTGAAATCAGCCACTGCATTGTCTTTTTGTAAAACAGCAGCTACAATAGGACCAGAAGTCATGAATGATACTAAATCGTTGAAGAAAGGACGTTCGCGGTGAATACCATAGAACTCACCTGCTTTTTCAGTTGATAAGTGAAGGTATTTCATAGCCACTATCTTGAAACCAGCAGTGGTGATATGATTTAAAATGTTGCCGATATGGCCATTAGCAACTGCATCTGGCTTAATCATCGTGAAGGTAATATTGCTCATTTTTCTTTTGTTTTGGGGTGCAAAAGTATTCAGCTATTGTTAATTAGCCAAACATTGTTGTAAAAATTTGTGTTAAGAAATTGATTTTAACTAGTCTGCACCGCTCGTTAGCTCATTCATTCTATTGGCATCAAGCCTAATAAAAATAAAAAGCAGTACTGTGAAACTCAGTAAAGCCGAGCCTCCATAGCTGAAATAGGGCAGAGGAATACCAATAACCGGCATCAATCCTAAAGTCATACCCACATTGATGGTGAAATGGAAAAACAAAATGGAAACCACACTGTAGCCATAAATACGATTGAATTTATAGCGCTGCCTTTCGGCCATGAAGAGCAGTCGCCACAAAAGCAGCATGTATAAAGCAATAAAAAGAAAACTACCAGCAAAGCCATATTCTTCGCCTATGGTACAAAAAATAAAATCGGTGCTCTGCTCAGGAACAAATCGAAATTTGTTTTGCGTTCCTTCTAAAAAACCTTTACCCAATAAGCCACCAGAGCCAATGGCAATTTTTGATTGTTGCACATTGTAACCCGCACCTTTCATGTCTACTTCTTTACCCAGCAATACATTTATCCTTGATTTTTGATGGGCTTGCAAAACATTTTCAAATACATAATCTACAGAGCTGACATAGGCACTGGCAAATGCAATGATACCAACTGTCAGATAAATCAAGAGCATCGTTCTTCTTACCATCAAGAGAAATGCCCCTGCCAATACCACCAACCCAATAATAATATATAGGGGTTTGACTAACAAGGCCAAAACACTCAACACCCCCAAAGCAATTCCTACCAATAAAAGCCATCCTGGCAATCCTTCGCGGTAAAGAACCAAGGCAAAGGCCACAAATACCAATGCTGAGCCCGTTTCGTTTTGAAAGAGAATAATAACCATTGGCAGCAATATCATGGCCGCACATATCATTTGTGTTTTTCTTTCTTTAAACTGGATATTGTAACCGCTTAGGTATTTCGACAATGCCAATGCCGTGGCAAATTTGGCTATCTCTGCAGGTTGAAACTGAATGCCCCCCACTCGTATCCATGAGCTAGAACCTTTTATTTCTGTACCTAATGCAAAAACTGACAAGAGCATAACAATACCGATTCCATATAATCCGTATGCAAAAGCGTAAAAGAACTTTTCATCAATCAATAAAATCATTAAACCCACAAAAAACGAAATGCCAATCCATACCAATTGTTTCCCATAGTTCATGCTATTGTCATAAATCATGGGATTGGTTTCTTTGTATACCGAGGCATAAATGCATAACAAACCAGCTAGTACAAATACGTAGTAAAGCATTAGCGTTAGCCAATCGAATTTAGTGGGTTTTGGTTGCAGCTGAGTCATTGGTATTTTTATGTGTAAGGTTCGCCTTTATCATACGCTCGTACAAAGCCTTTCTTGTATCATGTTTTTTGTTTAAATACTCTTCCATCATCAAGCTGGCAATAGGAGCTGCATAAGTAGCGCCAAATCCAGCATTTTCAACCACCACTGCTATGGCAATTTTGGGTTTGTTTTTCGGGGCAAATGCAAAAAAGATTGAGTGGTCTTTGCCATGTGGGTTTTGGGCCGTGCCAGTCTTTCCGCAAATTTCTATACCCGGAATTTTAGCAATATATGCCGTTCCATGTTCCACCACATCTTGCATGCCATCAATCACTACTTGGAAATAGGATGTATCAATGGTGCTCCAGTGCTTCTTGTTAAAATCTGGATTGGGATTTAATTTACTATCTATCTTTTTAACAATATGAGGAGTGATATAATAACCTCGGTTGGCCACAGCAGCTGTGGCATTGGCCATTTGAAGTGGTGTGATACCGAGCTCACCTTGTCCAATACCCAATGAAATAGTGGTAAGAGCTTGCCAACGATAGCGGCCATAAATCTTATCATAGTACTCACTTGTTGGCACCAGTCCAGAACCTTCTCCATACAAATCTACACCTAATTTGCTACCAAGACCGAAACTGGTGATGTGCTTGCGGAAGCTTTTATAAGCATCTTCTCTCAATTTGTATGCTGGGTTGTTTACCACACTTCGGTATACTTGACAGAAATACGAATTACAACTCACAGCAATACCTCCTCTTAATGGAAGTGGTGAGCCATGTGCATGGCAACCCACAAACAAATAGCCTCGCGAACAACCATAAGTAGTTGCAGGTGTTAACACATGTTCTTGTTGCCCTGTTAAGGCCATTAATATTTTAAAAATGGATCCTGGTGGATAGGGTGCCGCAATGGTTCTGTTAAAAAGTGGTTTTGCTGGATCAAGCAGCAATTCCATATAATGCTTGCCTCGGTCTCTTCCTACAAATAAATTGGGGTCGTAGCTTGGTGTACTCACCATCGCTAATATTTCACCTGTAGCGGGCTCTATGGCTACCACGCTTCCAATTTTGTTTTGCATCAATTCCTCGCCAAGGGCTTGCAATTTATAGTCTAAACTTAGGTTGATGTTTTTTCCAGAAACTGAAGGTGTATCATACTCCCCATTTTTATAACGACCTTGTGTACGTGCTTTTGAATCCACCAAAATGTATTTGATTCCTTTTATACCACCCAATTCTTTTTCATAACTTCTTTCCACCCCACTCATACCCTTAAAATCGCCCATTTGATAATAACCATTGGAATTTTCAATATCTCTATCTGTTACCTCACTGATATATCCCATGATATGAGCTGCGTTACTATGAGCATATTTTCTATCCGTTCTTACATCTACATAAAAGCCTCTGAAATCATATAAGTGTTCTTGAAATGCTGCATATACGGGAATGGAAATTTGCCTATCGAATATACATTTTTTGTAGGGTGCATAACCCTTTTGGCGTTTCAGTTTTTCAAACTTGTATCTGAACTGTTCTGGACTTATTCCTAATACTTTACAAAATAAAGCTGTATCAAGTGTTTTAACTTCAATGGGAATAACGGATAAATCATATACTGCATCATTGTATACAAGTAGCTCGCCATTTCTGTCATATATTAGACCCCTTGCAGGATAAATGGTCTGTTCTTGCAATACATTTTCTTGGGCGGACCTGAAATAACTATCATCAACAATCTGAAGCTGCATTAGACGAATTACATACACCAAAGCCACTAAACAAAAGGCAATAAAGAGTATTTTTTGTCTGATTTTGTTATCCATTTATGGAAAAAAGCTAAAATTTTTTGATGTGCAACAAAGCTAATTCAAAAAGAGTGAATGATATTATTTTAATTGTGGAGAAGTTAAAAATTCTTCAACTCGTTAGAAACGATAGGTTCATACCACTAAATTCTCCCTTTACTTGGAGAAAAATTATAAAATAAAAACTGCCCAATAACAATTATAAATACCGAGAAAAGTGTACTCAAAAAGATTTGTGTAAGGGTACCGAAAAATTGGTTCAAGCCATAAATTTCAAGGAAGAAAAGCATGAAATGGTGAGCGAAAACCATGATGAATGTATAGATAGAAAACCATACCCAACCTTTGTTAGACAAGTTAGGTATGATGTTAGATTCTTGGTCATCTTTACCCGTTGCAAAACGAAGGTAGAACCCACGTAAATAACCCATACAAACGCAGGCTGCCATGTGCAAACCTGGTGTGCTACTGAAACTGTCCATTACCATACCAGTTAAGCATGAAATGACCAATACTATCCATGGTTTAATTTTGATAGGTAACAACACAATGAACACAACATACACATAGGGATTCACATAGGTGCTAATTCCTAGTTTGTTTACTACTAATAACTGAAATAGCATGAGCAGCATAAACTTAACGATATTTGATACTAATTCTATAATCAATGTTTTTCGGGGTTAGCTAAAGCTTCAATACCTTGTTGCTGATATTTAAGTAAATTTCGAATGACATATACACTTTTTAGGGTGCCAAAATCTGTGTTTAGTTTGATATCAATACTGTGAAAATTCTCACCATCATCTAAGTAATGGTTGCTAATGGTTCCAACAGGAATTCCTTCAGGGTAGATGGTTGAATAATTACTAGTTACAATTTCATCTTTTACAGCAATTTGAACATGTTTATTTACGTCTTTCAACCTTGCTTCTCCGGGGTCGTCACCTTCCCATACCAATGAACCAAAGGCGTTGTTCTTTTTCACCTTAACACTTAAGTTGGATTGGCTATTTAAAAAAGATAATACCACACTATAGTTTCTGCTCACATATTGCACTGTACCCACAATACCATTGCTACAAATAACCCCCATCCCTTTTTCTATACCATGTTCACTGCCTTTGTCAATGGTAATGTAGTTGTTTCTTTTTGTTACTGAATTGTTTACCACACTTGCCGAGATATATTCATATTGCTGTTTGTAGGTGGTGTCACTAATTTTGGTAATGGTAAAAGAATTTTGATAAAATGCATTTAGCAACTGTGAACGCAATTGGGCGTTTTCTGCTTGCAAACTATCGTTTACATTTTTTAAGTTGAAATACGAAGTGGTGTTATTTACGGCATTATAAAAACCCGAACTAACAGAACCTGTATAGTTTAAAAAACTGGCTTTTTGGTAATTGTTATAACGATAAATGATTATAAATGACAGCAACTCAAGCCCTACAAAGAGCATGAAAGTGTAGTACTTATATAAAAAGAATATAATGTTGCGCATTATGTAGTTTTAGTGCGGGCTTTAGATATGCTAAGACCGATCAACTATTTACAAATTATGTCATTAAAAATTTGAAATTCTTAAGATTTTTCAAAGCCATGCCAGTGCCACGCACTACAGCGCGCAATGGATCTTCGGCCACATGCACTGGTAACTTGGTTTTGGCTGCAATACGCTTATCAAGACCACGAAGTAAGGCCCCACCACCTGTAAGATATAAACCTGTTGAATAAATATCTGCTGAAAGCTCGGGAGGAGTTAATTCTAAAGCCCTTAATACAGCTTCTTCAATTTTAGATATAGATTTGTCCAATGCTGATGCAATCTCTGTGTAGGAAACAAAAATTTGCTTAGGAATACCTGTCATCAAATCTCGGCCATTAACCGCATAATCGGGCGGTGCATTTTCAAGTTCATTTAAAGCAGAACCAACCTCAATTTTTATTTTTTCAGCAGTACGTTCACCCACCAACAAATTATGTTGTCTGCGCATATAGTCTAAAATATCCTCTGTAAACTCATCACCAGCCACGCGAATTGATTGGTCGCAAACGATACCCGCCAAAGCAATAACTGCAATTTCGGTAGTTCCACCCCCAATATCGATAATCATATTACCCATTGGCTCAAATACGTCAATACCAATACCAATGGCAGCAGCCATAGGCTCGTGAATAAGGTAAACCTCTTTTGCACCAGCACGTTCAGCACTGTCTTTTACCGCACGTTTTTCCACCTCGGTAATACCCGATGGAATACAAATCACCATGCGTTGTTGCGGTTTGATAAGCTTGTTGTTTTGGGGAATCATGCCTATTAGGCCACGTATCATATGCTCTGCAGCTTGGAAATCAGCGATTACTCCATCTTTCAAAGGTCTAACAGTTTTAATATCCTCGTGCACTTTGCCATGCATTTGTTGTGCTTGACTTCCCACCGCAATCACATTGCCTGTTCTTCTGTTAATAGCAATGATGGATGGCTCATCAACTACTACCTGATCTTTGTGTATTATCAGCGTGTTTGCTGTACCTAAATCTATTGCTAAATCTTGAGTTAAAAAATTGAATACGCTCATTTTCTATGCTTATCTCCCTGCAAAATTAGTTATTTTAAAAATTTCGCTGCAAGTTAATGTAAAACAAAGCAAAATTTAAATCCTGAAAATATTTTTTTTTGAGGCTTAAAAAGCATCCATCTTTAAGGACTTAAAAACTTAAGATAATATTCAATTCTGTAATAAAAAACACCTTCATAAATATATATTGCCAAAAATTAGAAGATGAAACTAGCTGCCATAGATATTGGTTCAAATGCTGTGCGATTGCAAATTGTTAGAACGGTTGACAACGATTCTCAAGAATTGTTTAAGAAATTAGAATTTGTGAGAATTCCTGTGCGCTTGGGTGATGATGCTTTCAAAGAAGGTATTATTAGCAAAGAAAAGTCTAAGATTTTTTATAAAGCCATGAAAGCCTTTATGCTTATTATGGAGGTATTTGAAGTGGATTATTATATGGCATGTGCTACAAGCGCCCTGCGCGAAGCTTCTAATGGGCATAAGGTAGCCCAAAAGGTTTTTGAAAAAACGGGATTGAAAATCCGCATCATCGATGGCAAGGAAGAAAGCCAAATCATTTTACGTTCGATAGATACTTTGTTTGAAAAAAATAAAAACTATTTAACTATTGATGTAGGAGGTGGAAGCACTGAAATGACGGTTATTCAGAACCAGAAAGCCATTCATTCTGTTTCTTTTGATATAGGAACCGTGAGGATGTTTGATGGCGCTGTAAAAGAAAAAACTTGGGAAACCATAGAGGCATGGGTGCGAAAAAATACGAAAGGATTGGAAAACCTTTCAGCTGTTGTAACTAGTGGTACGATAAATAAAATCTCGAATATAATAAGTGAAGGAGCTAATACAGACTACTTTACCCGTGAGCAGTTGAAAAACTTCCATCGTAAAGTAACCAAAATGTCGGTTAATGAGCGAATTGAGCAATTAAAATTAAACCCTGATAGGGCTGATATCATTGGCACTTCAGCCGATATTTATTTGAGGATATTAAGTTGGGCTAATATTGAAAAAGTATATTCTCCTGCCAATTCAGGTCTAAAAGATGGTATTCTCTTAGACCTGTATGACAAATATGTGAAGAAGAATTAAGAGGGCAAATTACATCACCATTCCACCGCAAACATTTAGGGTTTGTCCGCTGATGTAACTTGACATGTTTGATGCTAAGAACAATACTGCATTTGCTACTTCTTCAGGGCTTCCACCACGTTTTAAGGCAATTCCATCGGTCCATTGTTTACGAATTTCCTCGCTCAATGCCTCAGTCATTTCGGTTTCAATAAATCCAGGAGCAATAGCATTGCAACGGATATTGCGCGAGCCCAATTCTTTAGCCACCGATTTGGTTAATCCTATCATACCAGCTTTAGAAGCAGCATAGTTAGCCTGGCCAGCATTTCCTGTAATACCTACCACTGAAGTAATATTGATGATAGAACCATTTCGGGCTTTCATCATGGGTTTCATGGCAGCTTTGGTTAAAGCAAAGGCCGATTTAAGGTTGGTATCCATCACCTCGTCCCAATGTTGTTCGGTCATGCGCATTAGCAAACCATCTCTTGTTATACCTGCATTGTTTACCAATACATCTAGTGAACCAAATTCTTTTGTAATATCATCAACCAAACGCTCAGCTTCAGCAAATTCAGCCGCGTTGCTTTGGTATCCTTTGGCTTTCACACCAAGGCTAGCTAATTCTGCTTCAAATACTTTTGCTTTTTCAACAGAGCTCACAAAAGTGAAAGCTATGTTAGCTCCTTCAATGGCAAGTTTTAGGGCAATACCTTTTCCTATGCCACGTGTTGCGCCCGTTACTAGAGCTGTTTTTCCTTCAAGTAATTTCATATGGTTTCGTTTGGAAACAAACATAATTGAAAAACATAGAATTAAAAACCCTTATGAAGTCTAAAGGAAATAATTGGTTGATTGAAATAGTTTTATGCTGATGTTTTGCTGGCATTGCAGCTATGAACTGCTGCAGCCAATTTAGCTATCAAGCTTGGGTCTTTTTCGATGGCATTGCCCACTACTACTACATCTGCACCTGCCTTGCAAGTGGCCATAGCTTGATCCACAGTTCTGATGCCACCGCCTACAAATAGTGGAGAATGGATGTTAGCTTTCACATCAGCAAGCATCTCGGCTGATATAGGTTGTTTAGCTCCACTGCCTGCATCCATGTATATCAATTGAAGGCCTAGCATTTCGCCTGCCATGGCCGTGCATACTGCAATATTGTTTTTATCTGAAGGAATGGGTGTGGTATTGCTCATATACATCACACTGGTAATATTTCCTCCATCCACTATCATGTAGCCTGTTGGGATAACCTCTATGCCTGATTTTTTTAAACCTGGGGCAGCAAGCACATGCTTTCCAATAAGTAAATCAGGGTTACGACCTGAAATCATGCTGAGAAATAAAATAGCATCTGCTTTGTCGTGGGTTTGCATCACATTGCCCGGAAAAAGCAATACGGGTATTTGTGTGTTAGCTTTGATAATATCAACACAAGTGTCCCAAAAACCGTTGGTTATCAAGCTTCCGCCCACCAAAATAAGGTCAACTCCCGAACTATTGCAGAGTGCTACAGTTGCTTCAAGGTTTTCAATACTGGCTATGCTATCTGGGTCGATTAACACGGCTAATTGCTTTGTACCCTCTTGAGATTTTTGCTTAAGTGTATGTATTATCTGTTTATTCAAAACCCAACAAATAAACCCAAATTATTGCTCAGAAACAATAAGGAAAGCGACAAAGGCAAAAAACATTTTGATTTTAGCAAGGGCAATCGAATATTGCAGGGTGGCAAAACTCTATTTTAAAGAACTCGCTTTTGATACAAATGCTATTCATACAATTGCTGAAGATTGCGAATTGCAGTTGAAGCAAGCACTTGTGTTTATTAATAAATGGAATGAGCATAGACAAAGTTTTGTTTTTTATTCATCAGGCTCTACAGGCAATCCTAAAGAGATTATGGCAATCCGAAAGCAAATAGAAACAAGTGCCTCGGCTACCATACAATTTTTACAATTGAAGCAAGATGCCGAACATGTTTTGATTTGTTTGCAAATGCATACCGTTGGTGCAGCTCTTATGCTTGCCCGTGCCTTGATGTTGAACGCAGATATAACGCTTTGCGAAGCCTCATCCAATCCATTGTTGCAAATTGATTCAAGTAAAATAAGTTTTGCTTCTTTTGTGCCATTGCAGGTGGATAGCATATTAAAAAACGAAAGCACCAAAGCGGCCTTTCAAAAAATCAATCATGTCATATTAGGCGGAACAGCTCTTTCATATAAATTAGAAAATGAATTGACTGCTTTCAAAAACCATATTTGGCATAGCTATGGCATGACTGAAACCCTATCACATATTGCATTGCGCAGGGTGGGCAAGGATAAAACTTTTAGGCCCATGCCTTCGGTTGAGTTGGCTTTGTCTGACACTTCATGTTTACGGATAAAAGCACTTATGAGCAATAATGAATGGATTGAAACCCATGATGTGGCTGCGATTTATGAAGACGGAAGTTTTGAGATTTTAGGGCGAAGCGATTTTGTTATAAACAGTGGGGCTTATAAAATACATCCTGAGAGGGTGGAGGAAGCTATACTAAAGCATTGGCCCTTTGCACATTCTTTTTTTGTGGGTGCGGTTGAGGATAGTTTGCTAACACATGCTGCAGTGCTCGCTGTTGAGTGTAATGATGAAAAAGAGCAAGAAAAAATGGCATTGGCATTTGATAAAATAAAACTGGATTTACACAATCAGATTCACAAATTTGAAATTCCTAAACGAATCGTATTTGTAGAAAAAATATTTTATACCCAAAACCTAAAATTGGATAGAATAAAATCAAATCAAGCGCTTCATAATCAGGCTATTTGAAACTTTGTTCTGACATTCCAAAAAAACTCTTTTTTGGGAGATTCAAATTTTTATATTCGCGCTAAATTTAAACCAAACTAATATGTACTGGACACTCGAATTAGCTTCGTATTTGGACGATGCGCCATGGCCTGCTACCAAAGATGAATTGATAGATTATGCCATCCGCAGTGGTGCACCACTTGAGGTGATTGAAAATTTACAAGAAATAGAAGACGATGGTGACCCGTTTGAAGGCATTGAAGAAATTTGGCCTGATTACCCAACCAACGAAGATTATTTTTACAACGAAGACGAACTGTAATAAAAAAGGAACTCATTTGAGTTCCTTTTTTTGTTTATTGCCATTATGCCTATGTTTTGTATTATCATCAAACATTATAATCGAACTCACACAATATTTTTAGTTTTACTTATTAAGCTTTGTGAAATAGAACTTGTGCATTTTTTTAAATATTATACAACTTAGGATGTTGTTGATCACACCAACATTAGGCAGAAAACCTCAATCGTGATAACAAAAAAAGCAACTACCCAAAATTAATCTCAGTGCTATCGCCAATGTTCAAACTTTGTTTCATGCCTATAAACAAGGCATCATTGCCAATAAGCGAATGGTCTAAGATGGCATGTTTTATTTGTGCATAAGGCCCAATGATGGATTCTTTTAAGATGGCATAATCCAAAATGGCATGGTCGCCTACCGATACATTGGGTCCAATGATTGAATTTTTTATCTCGCAACCCTCGCCAATAAAAACAGGCGGAATGATGATGGTGTTTTCAAATTGGTATTTAGAGGTATCGTAGTTTAAACGATTTAGCAAAATGGAATTGGTTTCTAAAAGCACCTCTTTCTTGCCGCAATCATACCAATAATCCACATCAAAAGTTTTGAATTTAACACCTTCATTTATCATGCTCATCATGGCATCGGTTAGTGTAAACTCGTTGTGGGTTTTCAGTTTTTGGCTGATATTGTTTTCTAAGGCTTCAAGCAGTTTTTCGCTTTCTTTTATTTTGTAAATTCCCACCAAGGCCAAATTGGTTTTGGGTATGGTTGGTTTTTCAACCATTCGGGTAATAAAGCCTTCTTTGTCGAGCTCAGCTACTCCAAATTGTCTAGGGTCTTCTACTTTTTTTACACCCAAGGCCGAAGTGTCTGAATGTATAACCGATTGCAAATTCACATCCACAATGGTATCGCCAAAAACCACCAATATTTCTTCGTTGTT
>Ga0214921_10008247_pt1 | contig 13590 bp, 14 predicted proteins | sample LL1505_MetaG_FD_177992 | JGI IMG/M metagenome (GOLD analysis project Ga0214921, IMG submission 177992) | Freshwater microbial communities from Lake Lanier, Atlanta, Georgia, United States - LL-1505 | ecosystem: Environmental > Aquatic > Freshwater > Lake | place: USA: Georgia | collected... | reverse complement strand
GCTTGGCCGCATCGGCATTATCGACAGTGCCTTCCTGCGTGAGAAGCGCCGCTATGCCATTGTGCTGGTCTTCATCGTGGCGGCGGTGCTGACCCCGCCCGATATTTTCAGCCAGTTCGCTTTGGCAATCCCAGCCCTGCTTCTCTATGAGCTGTCAATTATCTCGGTCGGGATGATCGAGAAAAGCAGGGCGAAAGAGAAGCCCGCGGTTGATGAGCCGGGGGCGGGCGACTAGCCCCGCGCTTTGTCCCCTGTTGCGGGCTGCGCCCTCTTGCATCCTTGGCCCTTCGGTGCCATTCCGGACGCAACGATTTCGCCAAGGGCAAACTTATGTACGACATCAAGTGGATCCGCGAGAATGCGGCCCTTTTCGATGAGGGCCGTGCCCGCCGTGGGCTCGAGCCGCTCGCCGACAAACTCATCAGTCTGGATGATACCCGCAAAGTGGCCATCGCCGGATTGCAGGCCGCCCAAGAGCGCCGCAATGGCGCCTCGAAGGAAATCGGTCAGGCGATGGCCGCCAAAGATGCTGCGCGTGCCGATGCGCTGAAAGCGGAAGTCGCTGAGCTCAAGACCCGCATGGGTGAATTGGAAGCGCAGGAAAAGGCGGCTGTCGAAACGCTGAATGCCGCGCTGGCTGAAATTCCCAACACGCCGCTTGCCGAAGTTCCGATGGGCCGCGACGAGCACGACAATGTCGAAGTGCGTCGCGATGGCAAGGCGCCAGCCTTTCCGGCAGGCTTCGTGCCCAAAGAGCATTTTGAAATTGGTGAAGCTCTCGGCCTCATGGATTTTGAAGCAGCCACCCGCATGTCAGGTGCGCGCTTTGTTGTGCTGAAGGGTGCACTCGCGCGTATGGAACGCGCGCTCATGCAATTCATGCTTGATCTGCACACCGAGCAGAATGGCTATACGGAAGTGAACCCGCCTTTGCTGGTGCGCGATGATGCCATGTTTGGCACCGCGCAATTGCCGAAGTTTCGCGATGATCAGTTTCGCGCGGCGGATGATTTCTGGTTGATCCCGACGGCCGAAGTTTCGCTCACCAATCTCGTGCGCGAACAAATTCTCGATGAAAGCGCACTGCCGATGCGCGTGACTGCGGGCACGCCGTGCTTCCGGCTGGAAGCAGGTTCTGCGGGCCGTGATACGCGCGGCATGATCCGCCAGCATCAATTCACCAAAGTTGAATTGGTCTCGATCACCAAGCCGGAAGATTCAATCGCCGAACATGACCGCATGACCAAATGCGCGGAAGAAGTTTTGAAGCGCTTGGGTCTGCATTACCGCGTCATGCTGCTGTGCTCGGGCGATATGGGTTTTGCCTCGCAAAAAACTTACGATCTCGAAGTCTGGTTGCCGGGTCAGAAAGAGGGCGACACGCAGGGTCGCTTCCGCGAGATTTCCTCTTGCTCGGTCTGCGGTGATTTCCAGGCACGCCGTATGAATGCGCGTTTCCGTTCACCCGCCGACAAAAGCCCGCGCTTCGTGCACACATTGAACGGGTCAGGCATTGCGGTGGGTCGCGCGCTGGTCGCTGTTCTTGAAAATTATCAAAATCCTGATGGCTCCGTGACAGTCCCTGACGCCCTGCGTCCCTATATGGGTGGTCTGGAAAAAATCACGAAGGCCTGATCACTCATGCGCATTCTCATCACCAATGACGACGGTATCCACGCCGAAGGGCTCGATGTGCTGGAGCGCATCGCTCGGCAATTGAGTGATGATGTCGTGGTGGTTGCGCCCGAGACCGATCAATCGGGTGTCGCTCATTCGCTATCGCTGAATGATCCTTTGCGCCTGCGCCATGTTGCGCCCAATCGCTATGCGGTGAAGGGAACGCCGACCGATTGCGTCATCATGGGCGTGCGCCGCATCATGCGCGATGCGCCGCCGGACATTGTTTTGTCGGGCGTCAATTGCGGACACAACCTTGCAGAAGATGTGACTTATTCCGGCACGATTGCAGCTGCCATGGAAGGCACATTGCTGGGAGTACGCTCTTTCGCACTCTCGCAAGGCTATCCGCCGGGCCAGCGCGATAAAGCTCCCTATGATTGCGCAGAAGCGCATGGGGCAGGGATCATCCGGCATTTGCTGGACGAGACGCTGGATCCGGGTGTTCTCGTCAATATCAATTTCCCGAGCTGCCGCCCGGATGACGTGCAAGGCACATCCGTGACCACACAGGGGCGGCGCGATGCGTCTTACCTCGAACTCGATGAGCGGTTTGATGGGCGCCACAATCCCTATTACTGGATCGGCTTTTCGCGCCAGCGCTCGACACCCCCGCAAGGCACCGATCTGGCGGCGATTGCCGACAGTCGTATTTCCATCACGCCTTTGCGGCTCGATCTAACGGATCAGAATTCTATGGCCAGATTGGCCACACGTTTCTCCTGAAAATGCGGCTGGAGGGCTGATCTTGACGGAGGATTTGTTCGAATTTGCAGCCCGGCGCCCAGAGCCCGCGCCAGCCCTCAATCCCGCGCAAGCGACCATGCAATTCCTGCTGTCGCTGCGCGAACGCGGCATTGCCAATATTGCCGTGTTGCGCGCCTTGGAAACTTTGCCGCGCGAACAATTCGTCCCCCATCGCCATGCCGATCTCGCCTGGCGCGACATTGCCCTGCCGATTGCCTGCGGCCAGACCATGCCCGAGCCCTTTCTGGTCGCGCGTATGGTCGAGAGCCTCAATCTTTTGGGCGCGCATCGCGTCTTGGAAGTCGGCACCGGCAATGGCTATTCGACTGCCATTCTGGCGCGCATCGCCAAAGAGGTGGTGAGCGTCGAGCGTTTTCACAGCCTGGCTGTCGCCGCCGCCACAAGGCTCGCTGGATTAGGCCTCACCAATGCGCAAGTGCTGCATGGGGACGGTCTTAACCTTGGCAAGGAGATCGGACTGTTCGACCGGATCGTCTTGCAAGGATCAGTCAAGGAATTGCCGCCCGCGCTCTTGTCGCGTCTTACACAGGGCGGGATCATTATTTATGCGCGGCAGGGAGATGAGGGTACGAGTCTCATGCGGCTTGTGCACGAAGCTCGCGGTTTCCGGACGGAGAAGATCGGCGTCTGCCGTTTGCAGACCTTGATTTCGGGCGTTTTGGCCTGAGGCTTTGCAAGCTTCGCGCGAGCCTCATCGAATAATGTCAAAAATGCGCGTAAATCTTTCAAAAATCGTTCATCGTAAACGCAGTTTTAACTCCGACGGCTCATTCTGTGTCTCATGACATTGTATAAGCGTGGGTTGCGTGATGAGTCGTTTCATTCGTTCTGAGCTTGCCCAGACTGTTTCCCGCCTTGTGCTGGTAGCATCTGCAGCCGCCCTTTTGGTGGGTTGCTCTTCCGATATGAGCCGTTTCAATGGTGAGCCTGATGCGGGTCCGTTCCGCACGTCTCAGCGTTTTGAAGGCAATTCATCCGGCTTTGCCTCATCTGCTCCCCAGCAAGTTGCAGCTGCACCTGTCTCTTCCGTTCAATCCGCGCCTCTGGCCGCGCCCGTGCAATCGGCACCGCTTGCGCCGGCACAGACCTACACGCCGCCAGCTGCACGTAGCGCCGCCGCTCCAGCTCCCGCGCCAATCCAGCAGTCAGCACGCGTTGCTGCAGATCAGCCTGCACCTGCTGCTAAAGCGGCTCCGGCTCCGGCACAGAAGGTTGCGCCTGTTGCGGCTGCGGCACCTGTTGCTGCCAAGGCTGAAACCAAAGTTGCCCGCACCGAGCCTGCTCAAAAGGCGGCTCCGGCTGAACAGCCTGTGCGCACAGCTGCTCTCCAGCAGCCGTCTGCCAAATCTGATGCGGCTCCCGTTGCCGCCGCCGCGCCGAAGGAAGCACCGGTTGCCGCCAAAGCTGACATTGCGCCAACAGTGGCTGCGACCGAAGAGGCGACACCAGAATTTCGTTGGCCAGCCCGTGGCAAGATCATCCAGGGTTTTAAGGCTGGCCAGTCAGAAGGCATTTCTATCGCCGTGCCGGAAGGCACTGCTGTGAAAGCGGCTGAAGGTGGTACGGTGGCCTATTCCGGCAGCGAGCTGAAGGGCTATGGCAATCTTGTGCTGATCAAGCACCCGAATGGTTTCGTCTCGGCTTACGCCCACAATGGCGAGTTGATGGTGAAGCGCGGTGAAGTGGTCAAGCGCGGCCAGACGATTGCCAAATCCGGTCAGTCGGGGAATGTCTCTTCGCCGCAGCTGCAGTTCCAGCTGCGCAAGGGCTCAACGCCTGTCGATCCAACCAATTATCTCGCGGGTCTCTGACACGCGACACGGAAAGCTCGCCGGTTTCCGCGAGACACGAAAACCGGTGTAGTCAATGGCGGGCCTTTGGGCCCGCCATTTCTTTTCTCAGCCGTCATTGCGAGCGGAGCGAAGCAAACCAGAAGCAACGCGTGTGGCCTCTGGTTTGCCGCGTCGCTGCGCTTCTCGCAATGACGGCTTAAAGACGCTGGCCCAAGCGGCCTGCGAGATCTTGAATGTATTGAAACGCCGTGCGGCCGGAGCGTGCGCCGCGTGTGGCGGACCATTCGATGGCTTCCGCGCGAATGGCTTCATCTGAAGCTTTAAGTTTAAAATGCTTCGCGTAACCAAATACCATTTCTAGATATTCGTCCTGCGAGCATTTGTGGAAACCGAGCCACAGACCGAAGCGATCGGACAGCGAGACCTTTTCTTCAATCGCTTCGCCCGGGTTGATCGCGGTCGAGCGTTCATTCTCGATCATGTCGCGCGGCATCAAATGGCGGCGGTTCGAGGTCGCGTAAAAGATGACATTATCGGGTCGCCCTTCAATGCCGCCTTCGAGCGCCGCCTTGAGCGACTTGTAACTCGTGTCATCGCTGTCGAAGGACAGGTCATCGCAGAAGACGATGAAGTGGAAGGGCGCATCGCGCAGCAGCGCCAGCAAGACGGGCAGGCTGTCGATATCCTCGCGGTGGATTTCGACGAGCTTGAGCGTGGTCTTGTCAGTCAACCGATTGGTCTCGGCATGGACCGCTTTGACAAGCGAGGATTTGCCCATGCCGCGCGCGCCCCACAGCAGCGCATTATTGGCGGGCAGGCCCTTGGCAAAGCGCAATGTGTTTTCAGCCAGCAGATCGCGCACCCGGTCGATACCGCGTAGCAGCCCGAGATCAACCCGGTTCACTTTGGGCACGGGCGAGAGGCGGGCGCGCTCGGCCTGCCAGACGAAAGCATCGGCAGCCTCGAAATCGGCTTTCGAGAGGGCTGGCGGGGCGAGCCGCTCCAAGGCTTCCGCGATGCGGGTCAGCAGGGCGGAGTCGAGGGGCATTTCGGGCTTGGACATGGTTTGGCCGGGGGCTGAGAGAGCAGCTTTCGCTTTAGCCGATCAGGCCAAGTTCATAAAGCCTCTCCGGCCCGATCACGGGGGCGTCAAAGGGCACCCCAGCCATTGCTTTCATGGGCTGCGCCGCTATAGTCCGGCACCAAGTTGGGGGCGGATTCTGCCCCCCTTTTTTCCTCTGCGGAGCCTACAGCCCCATGAATTTCATCTCTCCTGCTTATGCCCAGGCCGCCGGTGCAGCCCCCTCGGGTACGGAATTTCTGATGCAGATGGCGCCTTTCGGCATCATCCTCGTGATTATGTATTTCCTGATCCTTCGCCCGCAGCAGAAGCGCGCCAAGGCGCATCAGGACATGATCACCAATGTCCGTCGCGGCGATACGATCGTCACTTCGGGTGGCATTGTCGGCAAAGTGACCAAGGTCACGGATGATCCGGAAATCGAAGTCGAGATCGCGCCGAATGTTCGCGTGCGCATTCTGCGCGCCATGATCTCGGATGTCCGCACCAAGGGCCAGCCGGTTACCGAATAACCGGCTTTTCCCCGTAACCCAGTCGGGCCGCTTGTTGCGGCCCGCTCGACACATGGTTTGACATGCTCCGTTTCGCCCGCTGGAAGGTCACATCCATTCTGGCCATGAGTTTGGTCAGTATTTTTCTGATCGTGCCGAGCCTTCTGCCGGCCGATCTGCGCAGCGCCATGCAAAAAGCTCTGCCGAAATGGGTGCCGACACAGGCCATCGTTCTGGGTCTCGACTTGCAGGGCGGGGCGCATCTGCTGCTCGAAGTGGATTCCGGGGACGTGCTGCGCTCGCAGGTCAATAATCTGCGCGATGATGTGCGCCGCATTTTGCGCGAAGAAAATGCGCGCCTCACTGGCGGCATCGGCATTCAGGGCCGCACAGTCCAATTCCGCGTGCCGGAGCAGGCTGACCGCAACCGCGCTTTGCCGAAATTGCGTGCGCTCTCGAACCCTACAGGCTCGGCACTTGGTGTCGTGTCTGCACCGCCTTATGAAATCAATGAGCAGGCTGATGGTCTTGTTCAGATCGTCGTCACAGATGCGGGTGTGAATGAGCGCGTGCGCCGCGCTGTTGATCAGACGATTGAAGTTTTGCGTCGCCGCGTTGACGCGCTGGGGACAACCGAGCCGAATATCCAGCGCCAAGGCGCGGATCGCGTGCTCGTGCAAGTACCCGGTCTCCAAGACACGAACCGCCTGAAAGAAATTCTGGGTACGACGGCAAAACTCGAATTCCGCATGGTCGCGGATGCGGGCGCCAACCCCGGTGATGTTGATCAGCTGGATCAAACTGATCAGCCAGGAAAAATTGGTGTCGAAAAACGCGTCATGGTGGAAGGCGAAGACCTGACCGATGCGCAGCCTGGCTTCGACCAGCGTTCGGGCGAGCCTGTGGTCAATTTCCGTTTCAACATTCGCGGCGGCCAGCGTTTTGGTGAAGCCACCAGCGCCAATGTCGGTCGCCCCTTCGCCATTGTGCTTGATAATAAAGTCATCTCGGCGCCGCGTATTCTGAGCCCGATCACCGGTGGTTCGGGCCAGATCTCCGGCCGCTTCACGGTGGAGCAGGCGAATAATCTGTCGATCCTCCTGCGCGCAGGCGCTTTGCCGGCGAAACTTTCCATCGTCGAAGAGCGCACGGTTGGTCCGGGCTTGGGTCAGGACTCCATTGAAGCGGGCAAGCGCGCGGCCTATGTCGCGGGCTTCCTTGTCTTCTGTTACATGCTCATCACTTATGGCGTGTTTGGTATTTTTGCCGATCTGGCGCTCGCCATTCACATCGTCATGATCTTTGCAGGCCTTGTGCTGTTGCAAGCGACGCTGACGCTGCCTGGTATTGCGGGCATTGTGCTCACCATCGGCATGGCTGTGGATTCCAACGTGCTTATTTATGAGCGTATTCGCGAAGAGGCGCGCGCTGGTCGATCCGTCGTGTCGGCGCTCGATGCGGGCTTCAACCGCGCTTTCGCCACCATCATTGACTCGCAGTCGACCATGTTTGTCGCTGCGGTCATTCTCTACTTCTTGGGTTCTGGTCCGGTACGCGGCTTTGCCGTGTCGCTGGGTCTTGGCATTCTCACCACTGTCGTGACGGCTGTGACCATGACGCGCATGATGATTGCGCTCTGGTATCGCTTCGGCCGTCCGCAGAAACTGCCGATTTGATGGGGCACGCATAATCATGAGAACGTTCCGTCTCGCCCCTGACAATATGACCTTCGGCTTCATGCGGTTGCGCCGCGTGAGCTATCCATTCTCGGCCCTGATGTCGATCATCTCCGTGCTGATGTTCCTCGCATGGGGCCTCAATTTCGGCATCGACTTTGCCGGTGGCACTTTGCTCGAAGTGCGTGCCAAGTCTGGCAATGCTGACCTCACCCAGTTGCGCGGTCTGGGTGATCGCTTTGCTTTGGGTGAAGTCGAAGTGCAGGCTTTTGGTGGCAATGCCGATGCGACCGTGCGCATTCGTTTGCAGCCGGGCGGCGATGCGGCCCAGCAGGCCGCGGTCGAGCGCGTGCGCGAGGCCATCACTGCCGATTATGAATTCCGCCGAATTGAAGTGGTTGGCCCGCGCGTGTCGGGCGAACTCGTTCAGTCGGGCACGCTCGGCGTCGTTTTGTCGATTGTCTCCGTGCTGATCTATCTCTGGTTCCGCTATGAATGGCAGCTGGCTATAGCCGCAGTCATCGCGACCATGCATGACCTTTTGCTGACCGTCGGCTTCTTTGCTGTGACGCGGCTGGAGTTCAACATCACCTCGATTGCCGCCATTCTGACCATTGTCGGCCTATCGCTGAACGAGACGGTCGTCGTGCTCGACCGTATTCGCGAGATGATGAAGAAATATAAGAAGCTGCCGATCCCGCAGATGATCGATCTGTCGATCAATGCGGTTTTGTCGCGCACGATTATGACCTCGACCACCACGCTGCTGGCTCTGATCGCGCTGGTTCTGTTTGGCGGTCATGTCATCCAGTCCTTCTCTCTCGCCATGATGTTTGGCGTGATTGTCGCGACCTATTCTTCGATCTTCATCTGCTCGCCGATCCTGATCTATCTGGGCGTGCGTGATGCGACGGATAAGGGGTGATTGTCTGACGTCGTTGCGAGCGTAAGCGAAGCAATCCAGACAAGCCACATGTGATGCCTCTGGTTTGCTTCGCCTTCGGCTCGCAATGACGGTGAGAGTGCGCACCATGACGCAAAAATACGATGCCTTTGTTCCCGGTAGCCATGAGATTGAATCTTTCGGCGCGGGTGGCTTTCGCTTTGCGGATATGTCGCATCGTGGTTCTATTCTCGTCTTGCCGTCGGGTGTTTCTGCTTGGGATGTCGCTACGCTTGCCGAGATCACGCCGCAATCTTTGCAGCCCATTCTGGATGAGCCCAGAGGCACGATTGAATTGCTGCTGATCGGAACGGGTGAGTTTCTCTTGCCCATCCGGCAAGATGTGCGAGCCGCTTTGAAAGAGGTCGGCATCGGCGTGGATCCTATGGCCACCGCTCATGCCATTGCCACTTACAATATTCTCGTCACCGAGAAGCGCCGTGTGGCGGCAGCCCTTCTGGCTGTGCCATGAGTGCGCTGAGCGCCGATCAACAAGCTTGCGCTGAACTTTTGCAGCGCGACGATCCCGATCGCTATTATGCCTGTCTGTTTGCGCCTGAAGACAAGCGCGGCTCACTATTCGCACTTTATGCTTTCAGTCTGGAACTCGCGCGTATTCGCGAAATTGTTTCAGAGCCCATGATCGGCGAAATCCGCATGCAATGGTGGCGTGATGCTCTGGCTGGTGAGGGGCGTGGCGAAGTGAATGCCAACCCCGTTGCTGCAGCTTTGCTTGAGACGGTGCAAAAATACAATTTGCCTATTCAAGCTCTGCGCGACCTGATCGAGGGTCGCAGTTTTGATCTTTACGATGATCCCATGCTGACGCGCGTTGATCTTGAGGGTTATTGCGGCGAGACCTGTTCGTCGCTGATCCGTTTGGCGTCTCTTGTGCTGGCAGATGGGCGTGATCCGCAGGGTGCAGAGGCTTGCGGTCATGCGGGTGTGGCTTTCGCGCTGACAGGCTTGTTGCGCGCTCTGCCATGGCATGCGGCGCGCGGACAATTATATCTTCCCGCCGATGTTTTGGCGCAGCATCAGGTGACGCGCGAGCAAATCACGTCGTGGCAGGTGACGCCTGGTGTGGTGGCTGTGCTGGCAGAATTGCGCGCTCTTGCACGCCATCATTATGAACGCGCGATGGCAGGTGTAGGCGAGATGGACGAAAGCGCGCGCGCTGCTCTCATGCCGCTTGCTGTTGTGCCGCTTTATTTGCGCCGCATGGAGGCGGGCGGCTATGAACCTTTCCGCACGCTGATCACCGCACCACTGTGGCGGCGCCTGCTCGCCATGTGGTCTTTCTCGCGAAAACTATAGTTCGTCATTGCGAGGAGCAAAGCGACGCGGCAATCCATAGTGCTCATGCTTCTAGATTGGCGCTATGGATTGCCACGTCGGCCTATGGCCTCCTCGCAATGACGGAATGAAGAGTGGTGCCTAAGTGGGGCATCATCGCGATTGCCATAACAAATGTTAAAAAGAAAAGCCGCCACCCCTCCGCCGTCATTGCGAGGAGCGAAGCGACGCGGCAATCCAGGGGCCACAAGTGAGGCTCTGGTTTGCTTCGCTACGCTCGCAATGACGGCGCTAGAGGGTCGTTAGCCAATCAGCATGATCGCGCATGGCGCGTGAGGTCATCATTTTCTTTTTGGCGACTGACTTTTCCGGTCCCTTCAGACGCTTGCCATCTTCAGCGCGCACCGGTTCGGTGAGCGGGGGAAAGAGACCGAAATTCACATTCATCGGCTGGAACGAACGCGGGCCGCCGTCGATCACTTCCAGATGACCACCTGTGATGTGATTGAGCAAAGCACCCATGGCTGTTGTCACGGGCGGCGCCGTAAAGTGGTGCCCCAATCGTTCAGCAGCTGCCATGCGGCCCGCCATCAGGCCGACTGCGGCACTTTCCACATAGCCTTCGCACCCAGTGATTTGTCCGGCAAAGCGCAGACGCGGATCGGCTTTGAGACGCAGACGCTCATCGAGCACGCGCGGTGAATTGAGATAAGTGTTGCGATGCAGACCACCGAGACGCGCAAACTCTGCCTTCTCAAGTCCGGGAATGGTGCGGAAAATGTCTTGCTGCGCGCCATATTTCAGCTTCGTCTGGAAGCCGACCATATTATAGAGCGTGCCGAGTGCATTATCTTGCCGCAGCTGCACAACCGCATAGGCTTTGACGCTCGGGTTATGCGCATTGGTGAGGCCCATGGGTTTCATAGGACCATGGCGCAAAGTTTCGGGCCCGCGTTCGGCCATGACTTCAATCGGCAGACAGCCATCGAAATAGGGCGTGCCTTCCCATTCTTTGAAACTCGTCTTGTCGCCCTTAATCAGCGCATCGATGAAGGCGTAATATTGGTCTTTATCGAGCGGGCAATTGATGTAGTCGGCACCCGTGCCGCCAGGCCCTTGCTTGTCATAGCGCGATTGAAACCACGCCTTGTCCATGTCGATAGAGTCGCGATGCACGATAGGCGCAATCGCATCGAAAAAGGCGAGCGCATCTTCGCCCGTCTTTTCGAGAATGGCTTGCGCGAGTGGCGCTGAGGTCAGCGGGCCAGTGGCGATGATGACATTGTCCCAATCACCCGGCGGCAGGCCGGTCATTTCTTCGCGCGACAGTGTGATGAGCGGATGCTCATGAATGCGCTGCGTGACCGCTTGCGCAAAGCCATCGCGATCGACTGCGAGCGCGCCGCCCGCTGGCACTTGATTGGCATCGGCGCAGGCCATGATGATGGAATTCATCTGGCGCATTTCGCGATGGATCAGGCCGACCGCATTGGTGGTGGCTTCATCCGAGCGGAAAGAGTTTGAACAGACGAGCTCAGCCAGATGATCGGTCTGGTGCGCATCCGTGCCGCGCACGGGGCGCATTTCGTGGAGGATGACCGGCACGCCTGATGAGGCGATCTGCCAAGCGGCTTCTGATCCGGCGAGGCCCCCGCCAATCACGTGAATGGTTTTGAACTGTGACATGCGCGCGACCATAGGGATGAGGCTTGGCGCAGGCAACAGCGCCCAAAAGAAAACGCCCGCCGGGGGAGGATCCGGCGGGCGTTTCTGAAACAGGGTCAGCTGGGAGGGGGAGAGCTGACCCTTAAATCTGGACTTAGAGGCCAGCCGAGCGGCGGGCGATTTCGTCGATTTCCCAACGAGCGATGCCGAGGTCGGCGAGTTCGCGGTCGTTGAGGCTGTAGAGTTCCCGCAGCGAATTGCGGTAACGGCGCCAAGAATTCAGCTTGGAAGAAATGAACTTGATTGTCTGGGTCATCTCATTGCTCTTTTGTGGAGGCGGGGAGGAACGCCTCTGATGCAATGCAATATAGAGAGAGTCGGGTCGCTCAGGCAGTGGGTTGGCTGCACCCCAGATATGCAAAATTAGCATATCAAATAAGTGATCTAGTTGAGTTCAGCCATATTTGATCACAATTTTGTCACGATTGATCCCAAATAATGCGATTCATATCAGGCTAAGTCTGCGATTTACGCATTGCTAACTATTGTCGCAGGGCAAGTGGACGCACCCCCAAAAGAAATGGCGGGCCGAGGCCCACCATTCTGACCATTTCAGCCTGAGGCCTGGGCTTAGTCTTCCTTGAAGCCGTAGTCCGGAATCCCCTGTTCATTGCCGTAATATTTGAACGGCAGGAATTTGCCCGACATGGTGATTTTGACGCGGTCGCCCTTGGGGTTGGCTTCGCGCTCGAAATCCATGTTGAAGTCGATGGCCGACATAATGCCATCGCCATATTCTTCCTCGATGAGCTGCTTCCAAGCCGGACCATTGACCAGCACCAGCTCATAGAAGCGGTAGATCAGCGGATCGGTCGGGGGCATGGTTGTGCCCGCGCCGCGCATCGGCACTTCATTGAGCATGCGCTCTTCGGCCTGCGACAGACCAAACAGTTTTGCGGCCTTGGCAGCGAGCGGCTTGACGAGCTTGTGGTTGCCTAGAATGGCGCCGACAATCAGGACAGGCGAGACGCCGCCGATTTCGCCGCAAATGTAAGACCAGCTCCAGCCCTTCTCGCGCTTGATGTCGAGCAGCTTTTCGGTGAGTTGTTCGCGCTTCATATTTTTCTCCTGTTTGAGTTTACGCAGCCGACAAATCGGCTTTGGGGGCGAGGGCCGCTGTGGGGCGCACAATCGGCGGATGGCGTTTGGAATAATCAGCCGGAATTTCGTCTTTGAAAGACTTTGACCGGGTGACCAGAAAATCGATCAGATGATTACGCAAAGCGTAAAAATCGGGCTGCTTGTGCATATCGATGCGGCCGCGATTGCGTGGCAGGGGATTTTCGACAACTTCCGCCACCATAGCGCCAGGACCATTGGTCATCAGCACAATGCGGTCGGCGAGATAGATGGCTTCATCCACATCATGCGTGATCATGAAAGCGGTCTGTCCGGTCTCCAGACAAATGCGGCGCACTTCATCCTGCAAGGTTCCGCGTGTCAGAGCATCGAGCGCCGAGAAAGGTTCATCCATCAAAAGAATTTTGGGCTCGATGGAGAGGGCGCGCGCAATGCCCACACGCTGCTTCATGCCGCCTGAAAGTTCTGCCGGCTTTTTGAGCTCCGATCCTTTCAAGCCCACTTTATCAATAAAGCGCATGGCTTGTTCGCGCACTTGATCCGCGCTCCAGTCCGGCCATTTGGACGAAATCGCGAAGGACACATTGCCGAGCACTGTGCGCCAAGGGAGAAGCGCGTGGCTTTGGAAAATCACAGCGCGATCAAGAGACGGACCTTCAATGGCTTTGCCATCAACAACGGCCACGCCTTCGTCTGGCAATTCGAGACCGGCGAGAATGTTGAGCACGGTGGTTTTGCCACAGCCAGAATGGCCGATGATGCAGGAAAATTCACCGCGGTTCATCGAAAACCAGAGGTCGTCGAAAATCGTGGTTTCGCCACCGCCAGCTTTTGGATAGCGCCGGGCAATGCCTTCGATGGAGATGAAACGGTCTTGGTTGTTGTAGAGCGTCATGGCGATCAATCCGGATAGGTGACGAGACGCGCAACACGCGCGAGGGCCTGGTCGAGCAACATGCCCACAAGTCCGATGACGAGAATGGAAATGATGACATTGACGATGGAGAGATTGTTCCATTCGTTCCAGACGAAATAGCCAATGCCGGTGCCGCCGACGAGC
>Ga0214921_10008245_pt1 | contig 13594 bp, 7 predicted proteins | sample LL1505_MetaG_FD_177992 | JGI IMG/M metagenome (GOLD analysis project Ga0214921, IMG submission 177992) | Freshwater microbial communities from Lake Lanier, Atlanta, Georgia, United States - LL-1505 | ecosystem: Environmental > Aquatic > Freshwater > Lake | place: USA: Georgia | collected 2015-05-28 | reverse complement strand
TCGTTTCGCCCTAAGGCAAAAGAACCATTGTTTAATAAGTTTTGATTGGGGGTCCCAATCAATCGCACAATGTATTTTTCAAAGATCGCTTCCCGATTTAGGGGAAAGAGTTCAAAACAACCAAACCCCAGTTCTTCCGTCAATGACTTTTTTCAAAATCACCAACAAAGTTTCAGAGGCCTTCCTGCAATGAACACCCCTTCGACTCGCAGACTCTCACCCGCCAGTCGATGGGAGGGCGGACAATGGAAACCATCTCTCCTTCGACAAGCTCCTTTTTTAATCCGTATTTGTTTATTTTATAAAATGTTAAAATACATACTTTTAAATCGTAAATATTTAATTCTTTATAGCTGAAAATATGCGCCCAAAGGCTCTCGAAGCGCATGGCAAAGGCTACAGTTGCCGTGAAGCAGGGATTTATCCGCGCAGAAGACCAGTGGACTGCTCTGTGAGGAAACTAGCGTAAGTTCGTTCGATTCCTTCGCGGAGGGGCGTGCGGGCGGTCCAGCCAAGGTTGGAGAGAAGGGAGACATCCATCAGCTTACGCGGGGTGCCGTCGGGCTTAGAGGCATCCCAGACGATGCGACCGAGGTAGCCGACGACGGCGGACACTGTCTCGGTGAGCTCGCGGATGGTAACGTCCACACCGGTGCCGACGTTGATCCAGTCAGGCGGATTCTCAAGACTGAGGAGGAAAACGCAGGCATCAGCGAGGTCGTCAACATGCAGGAACTCACGCCTAGGAGAACCTGTGCCCCAGGCGGCGACTTCGGGTATGCCGGCAAGCTTGGCCTCGTGAAAGCGGCGGATAAGAGCAGGGAGCACATGCGAATTTGTGGGGTGATAGTTGTCACCCGGCCCGTAGAGGTTGGTGGGCATAGCGGAGTGAAAGAGCACTCCGTATTGCTTCCGGTAATACTGCGCGAGCTTCAGCCCAGCGATCTTAGCGATGGCGTAGGCCTCGTTTGTGGGCTCCAGAGCTGAGGTGAGCAGACAGCCCTCAGTCATAGGCTGAGGCGCATGTTTGGGGTATATGCATGAGCTCCCGAGGAAGAGCAGTCGAGGCACACCGGCACGACGCGCGCCGTCGATGCAGGCGCTAGCAATGGCTAGGTTTTCGTAAAGAAACTCAGCTGGAAACGTATCATTTGCATAGATACCACCGACCTTAGCGGCGGCGACGATCACGGCGTCGGGACGCTCGCTGGCGTGGAATGCCGCGACGGCGCGAGCGTCAGCCAGGTCTAGTTCACGACGGGAACGGAGCAGCAACTCGACCTCAGGTTGCTTGGCGAGGCGGCGCACAAGGGCGGCGCCGACCATGCCTTGGTGTCCGGCGATGTGGATTCTCATTTTTCTAGAAGTCGGGATTCAGGAGCAGCAGGAACGCAGTCGGAACAGGGTGATAGTGGACCCGGAATATGTTGGGTGCTGAACTCTGCTTCGGTTGGTTCTTAGAGCCGCGGGAGTTTTGCGATCTGGGCCTCGCGTTTAGCGAGCTCGAGGTCGTGCTCGGTCATGATTTTCACGAGATCCTTGAAGCGAACTTTAGGCTCCCAACCGAGTTGCTTCTTTGCCTTGGCGGGGTCGCCGATGAGGAGTTCGACCTCGGCAGGGCGCTCGTAACGAGCATCGTATTTAACGTATTTCTCCCAGTCGAGGCCTAGGAGGCCAAAGCTCTCTTGGCAAAACTCGCGCACGGTATGCGTCTCGTTGGTGGCCACGACGTAGTCATCCGGTTTGTCCTGCTGGAGCATGAGCCACATCATTTCGACGTATTCCTTGGCGTAGCCCCAATCGCGCTGGGCGTCGATGTTGCCAAGGTAGAGGGCGTCCTGAAGGCCGAGTTTGATGCGGGTGGCGGCACGGGTGACTTTGCGGGTAACGAAGGTCTCACCGCGGCGCTCGCTCTCGTGGTTAAATAGTATTCCGTTGGAAGCATGCAAGTTATAAGACTCACGATAGTTTACCGTTAGCCAATAAGCATAGACCTTGGCGCAACCGTAGGGGGAGCGGGGCCAGAAGGGGGTGGTCTCAGTCTGGGGCACTTGCTGGACCTTGCCGAACATCTCCGAGGATGAGGCCTGATAAAAACGCACCTTGTTCACCAAACCGGCCTCGCGGATGGCCTCGAGGATGCGGAGGGCGCCCAGACCGTCGACGTCTCCGGTATATTCCGGGATGTCAAAAGATACACGCACGTGGGACTGAGCGCCTAAGTTGTAAATCTCGTCCGGCTTGAGGTCGTAAAGCAACTTCACCATCTGCACCGAGTCCGCTAAATCACCGTAATGCAGGAAGAGACGCGCTTTATCAAAGTGTGGATCCTGGTAAATATGATCGATGCGGGCAGTGTTGAAAGTAGAGGCGCGACGCACGATGCCGTGCACCTCATAACCTTTTTGCAGAAGAAGTTCCGCAAGATAGGAACCGTCTTGACCGGTGATGCCAGTGATAAGGGCTTTTTTCATATTTAGTAAACGACATCACCTTGCGTAAGAAGCGGGCATCCAGGCAAGTATAGACGTTATTACATTACATGCTTAAAATTGACCGTGTAAACATGGATGAGGGTGGGCTTGCGCCTTGAGTCGAAGTTGGCAATTTAAGACCTATGCGAGTGGTGTTATTGGCAGTCCAGTCGTTGGATGGGTATATAACCAGCCGATCAACGGCGGGGGATGGCTTTGCTTCCGAAGCGGATCGGATGCATTTTCGGGAGGTAATTCAGTCCTGTGATGCGTGCGTGATGGGGCGAGCGACCTACGATATCGCCAAAACACGGATGCGGCCGGGAGGGCTTCCGGGTTTGCGTCGGGTGGTGTGGACGCGACGACCGGAAGCGTGGGTCACGGAGAGCGTTCCCAACGTGCTAGAATTTACTGCAGAGAGTCCGTTAGAGACGGCGACGCGGCTACGAGCGGACGGTCGGCAGCGTTGTGCGGTGCTGGGAGGCGGCCAGTTGAATGCAGCTTGGCTGGCGGCAGGCTTGGTCGATGAAATCTGGTTGACGGTAGAGTCGGCGCTCTTCGGCCAGGGCGTCACGTTGACGGGAGGGGGCGACGGGCCGGACCTGCGACTCTGGCTCAAGGAGGCGAAGGTATTGGCCGAGGGCGGACCGGTGAGCCTCCGCTACGAAGTGCGACCATGACACCGACCTTCAGCCTCTGGGGCGGGAGAGCGCTGCGGTTTTTGTTAACCGTATTATTGTTGTGCGGGCTTGGCGCGGGCTTGGGCGCAGGGGTGTTCCCGCTGGTGGGCAAGCTTTGGGGCGTGCACATGACCACAGGCAGACTCGTGGTGCTCGGGGCGCGGACGGGAGGATTTTTCTTCCTCGTATGGGCACCGGGTGTGGCGTTGGTGAGAGAATTTATGCGGGCGGCCGCAGAAAGCCCAAAGCCAAGGCGGGAAGATGCTTAGCGGGCAAGGGTGGGCGCGGTAAAACCGTGTCCGGAATCAGTGGCGTAGAGCAGGTTATCACCCGATGAGTAGGCTAAAATAAAGCGGCCCTCAGGGTTTTCCCGGACTTCGCAGGCCTTCCAGTCAGGCGTGAACCACGCGGGCCGATCAGCGGGGTTCGCTTCCTCGCTTGGAGCGGCCACGGGACGCAGCGAAAATGGGTTCGTCCCCAGCCAGGCGCGCAGCTCGGGACTCGGCTTCAAGACCAGAAACCATCGCCATTCCGCCACGATTGATGCGGCAGCTGAGGTCTCGCGACGCTCGGCATGCAAAATCGTATCACCCGGCCCTGGTCTACGCCAGAACGCGCGGCGAAAAACCAGTTCAGGATCGGTCGAGAGCGCCACCGCTGTAGCCGCTTGATCGGCTGCAGCGGCAACTTCAGTAATCTTCGCTGGAGCGGGTGCAACCGGCTCTGGAGCGGGCGCCGGGTGTGCTGCTTTCCCGCAACCGGATAAACCCACCGCCGCGAAAGCCAGCATTAACGCGGTTAAGCCGCTTGGAACAGAATGGCGGGAGGCGATCGCCTCGGGTTTCACCAAACGCATGGGGCTAGTTGCCCGAGGTGGAATAGGTGCGGAAGAACAATTTGATGTCGCTCACGCTCTGGATGAAGCGATCCAGACCAGTCTGCTCATCGCTAAGCAGCGAGTAGGCAGGGATGACAATCTTCCATCGAGTATTCCAAACACTGCGGCCGATCAGGCGGGAGTTGGTGAACTCGGACGGCATCGAGCTGTAGAAGTAGGCAGGATCGTCCACCGCACGGAAGGCCTGATGTTTGCGGGTGATCCAGAGTTGCTCGTTGAGCGTTCCCTGCGGGGTGAAGAATTGCAGGGCAGAGAAGGCGGTAGCGCCAAGGTTCTTGGGAAGAGGCAGGGCTTGATCACGCACCGTCCAGCTACGGATGCGGTTAACATCGCCGAGCGGGGGGGCGCGCATGACGTCGTCGCCAGTCGGTATAAGGTAGGCGTAGGGCGTAGCGCTGAGGGCGTTGGGCGAGGAGCTGGCTGGGCCGGCGGCGCCGGGTGCGCCGATCGCGTAGGGGTCCATGCCAACGTAGCCCTTAAAGATCAGGCCGGAGGAGAATATCTTGGTGGAGAAGGTGGACTGCGAATAAGCATGGTCGCCAGCGGCGAGGGGCCAGCCAAAGAAATTAAGCCCCTGCTCAATGTCGGTGCCAAACTCGATCACGATGCCGGGCACGGCGCCGCCCTTAGCCTTGGAAATGTTCAAGCAGGACCGAGCGACATCGGGGTCATTGAGAACATTGCTCATCACGTGCTGCTGAAGCACCTGCTTCCAAAGCGTGTTATCGTCGGCGGTGGGCTGGTCGGTGCGAATGCGGAAGAGCTCCTGACGCAGGGAGAACACCGTGCCGTTGCGGTCTGGATTATTGAAGCCGAGGCGGCCTTCGACGACCGACCACTCATCGCGCAGGTTCGCAAGGGAGGAAGCGAGCCCTGCGTCGCCTAAACCCGTAGCGATGGGATTACTGCCGTTAAAGTCGCCCAGACTGTAAGTGCCGACGATATCATCGATGAAAGACGAACCCTCGGTCGATCCCAGCAGGCCGGTCTCGTAGTCGTAGGACTTGGCCGCGCAGTAGGCATAAGTCTGGGCGAGATCGAAGAGGGATTTGTATTCGGATAGGGCCTCGTTGCGCAGGTCGCGGTAGAGCAAATCGTTAGTGCGATGCCCCTGAATGACGGCGGCGGCGCGCTTTCGGAAGGTCTCCCGCTCGGAGAGGATGTGATTAGCCTCGGCGAGCAAGCGGGCGACCTGCTCGTTGGTGCGTTGGAGCTGGGTGAGGGAGCGATTTATCTGGTAGCCGGTTGCAGTCATGTCCTCGAATAAACGCTGGAACTCCAAGACCTGCTGCTTATCGCTCTTGGAAACCGAGACGTCATCGATCATAGCCTGGGCTTGGGCTTCGAGATCGGCAGCCTTGCTCTCAAGCTGGCTGGCCGCGGTTTCTTGTATATAAGCAAGAATATCCTCTGCATAGCCGGATACCGCACCGGACAACTTGGCCAGACCACGCCCAATGAAAGCGGTGTCGAAAGCGAAGGGGCCGGTAACGGTGGGAATACTCTCGGCGACTGAGTTGGCCAGATTCACCGCGTAATCTGCAGCGGCGATGGCCTGCTCCGAGTAGTTCGTGAGCATGTCCGCGGCCGTGGCATAGTTGCTGGCTTCGGCGTTGAGTTTATCCGAAGCGGCATTGGCCGCGTCATAAGCTTCTATGGTTTCAGTATAGAGCTGATAAGCTCGGTCGAAATGGGCCTTTTTGGTGTTAAACGTGTTAGTGGCCTCACGCAAATCGACCTGGGCGGCGTAAGCATCGAGCAAGGCAGATTGGAGTTTGCCGGGCTGGGCGCGTTTTCCGTAGCCGGAGGGCGGGAACTGGCCTAGGCTATAACGGGAGATCTGATAAGTGCGCTTGGTGTATTGTGCCGGGTCGTAGAGGCGATTATAAATACTCTCGATGGACCAATCAAGGAAGGGATCGGTGTTAATCGGTTCGTTAAAGTTGACCGTCACCGTGCCGCTGGTATCCACCACCGTGGAAGGCTGGTCGATGAAATAATAATGATAGAGGTCCGGGCCGGTATAGCCCTGAGCATAGAGTTTACCCGCGCCGACATCCCCTGGATAGGGTGTGCCAAAGAGCGTCGAGAGTTCATACTCGTAGGCGGACTCCTGGCGGCTCACAGCGTCATTGTAATCATCGAGACTATTGTTCTGCTCGCGCTGGAGTTGGTTCATGAGCCCAGCTTGTTTGAACGCATTCTTGGCGTTTACCGCGGCAGCCACGGCGCGCTCGTAGATCTGCTCGAAGTGCGATTTACCCGCAATGAGTTCGGAGGGCGAAATATCGAAGGTCATGGCCCCGGGGGCGAGCCCAAGGTCATTCATATGGGCCTGGGCGGAGGCGGAGAGCGTGAAGATCTTGTTCGCGCTGGTAATCAGTTCGTTGATTTCAGGAACCGTGCTGCGGTCAATCTTCTGGATGCCTTCGTGAACGGTATCCACATCCGGCAACATGGCGTTGGCTGAAACCCAATTGAAATAGGCGCCCTGCATAACACGTGCTGCCCATTCGTCGCTGCCCCAATAACGGGTGCGGCCAGTAGATGAGTTGTATATACCGTCATCCATATGTGCCCAGCCTGAGTTTTCATCGTCGCGGTGGTCTTCCCGGATGGTGAAGTCGAGAATATCGACGCCCGAACGAGCGAGGGCGGAAGCCGCGGCAGCAAACTTTCGTTCATCTTTATAATCGACTTGGATAGTCTGGCCAAGCACGGTCACACCTTCAGTGCTGGGGGTCCAAGTAAAGACAGGCGATGTGAGAAGTTTATAATAACCGGTGAGGGCGGTCAGGTAGTGGCCGTAGGCGTCGCCGTGGCCCTGCGGGAACATGTGCTGGGCGTCGGCAGCATCTAGAACGCCGTTGGCGTTTACGCTGCCGGACTTTTCTTTAATATTATAATTCGTGGCGTAGATCGGCTCGCCGGAGTTTATACCGTTGGTATAGTTCCAATACAGGCGGTTATAGGAAGGACTAACCGTAACGCCGGGACTTGAAAAGTCATCGCGACCGCGGAGGAGACAGAGGGTCTCGTCGATCAAGGTGGAAACCTGCCCCTCGAAGGAGAAGCGAGCGGAACTGATGTCACTTTGACCGCCGGGGTTGGTGATTTGAATCGTGGGATTTTGGGCATCATCCCACGCCTCATTGCCAAGGGTCATGTAGAGGTCATTCAGGTAACCGGCGACGAGCAGGAGGGTGCTGTTCACCGAGTCCGTGGTGGTGCCGGCATCGATACTCTGGGCTTTTACGCGATTGAGCACAGTCTCGTAGATTTCGATGAGGCCGAAGTCTTCAATATTATTCAGATTCAAGGCGACATCGCCTTCCCAACGCGTGCCCGCCTGGGTGAGGATGCTCACATCGGTGCTGACCGGATTATTATAGAGATCGGTCTGCCGCTGGTTAAAGGGATTAATACCATCGAGCACCCGTTTTACCCAGCTTTCGATCAGCACAGGCGGCATCCAATCACTGTAAGTCGCGCCGCTGACTAGGTTGGCCGAACTCTTAGCGCGGTAGCGCATGGTAAAGTAATTATCACCGAAGACGAGCAACGGATTACCTAAAGGCGAACTGGCCGAGCCTCCCACCACAATGATGTTAGAGAAGGAGCCATTAGGCTGAATCCACTGGGAACCGCTGGCAGACACTTGGTCGGTGCGGTCGGGGGTATGGATACGGAAATCAACCGGGTTGGTCGGGCTGGAAACGCCCTGTGTCGAGTAGAGCGCTACTTCAATACGGTTTGCGCCTACAATAAAAGAGGCAGGATTGATCTCAAATTGATAGCTTAGGCCCTCCGGGCTCGCGACTAAGCCAGTGCGTGCGATGGCCAGTGGCAAGCCGCCGGGGATAGTGGCAGCGACCGGCAGATTATATGCGAGCGCAGGAACATTATTCACGTAAACTACGAAGCCATCGGTGCTATTTAGATTGGCGCTGAAAACCACCTGCGATGGCAGGTTGGAGAGCGTCAATCCAGCGTTGCTAAGGAGAATGCAACCAGGGCGATTGGTAGCGGTGACGTAGGAGGCGTCGTTAACCGAGAAGCTAGAGGAGAGCGTGGTGGCGGTAGCCCCATCATAATTGAGCGGGGCGATGGTCGAGGGATCAGCCGCGGGGTTGGCAAGGCGTTTCCACGAATTAGTAGTTGAGGTGCCAAGTTTACGCGTTGTGGTGTAAGTGTAGATGGGCGGGTAGGTGCCGTTTACCGAGGGAGAATAACACCACTGGAATTCATAATTCTCGGGATGAGCGGCAAAGTCACCACTGTGACGCAAGCTGGTTTGTTCATCCAGCGGATTGGATGCCGAAATGACCTTGAGGTCGCCTTGATACAGGGTGTCCGTGACCTTGATAATGGACATGCTCACAGGCTCGCCTTGAGGAGTAAAGGCCTCACCATCACCAAAAAGCAGCGTAACATAGCCCTTGCCCTGACCGAGGGAGGTGAGGGCATAGCTATCGACTGCGGTCTCGCTGGAGGCAATCTCGGCGAGAGTCTGGGCGCCGACGTTTACCGTCTTGGTCGTATCGGGTATGTAGGTGCCGAGCTTGGCAGGATTTTCCTTAAACGTTTCCAAATCGGTGGATAGAGCGGTGACGGCGGCGTCCCACTTGGACTTATCGGCGTCAGTAGAAGCTACCAGGCCCTTGAGCGCGGTGACGTCGTCCGGGCTGAGGACGTTGAGATTAAGATAATCTTCGCCAGCGATGGAGTCGACAAATTGGCCATTAAACTGGAAACCGCCGATGGTGCCAAGGTTGGGATCGTAGTAGAAACGCTGCTGTAGATGAGGCTGGGCTAATTGGAAGTAGGTTTTGCCATTTTGCGTGGTGGTCTTGAGCGAGGCCGGCAAGGCGGAGAGACCCACGCGGGCATCGTCAAGCAGCACGACCTTGGCGCGGGTGGGGTCGTGCAGCGTGGCGCTGGGCTTGGTGGTGCCGTTGAGGGCGATTGACTGTTGATACAGGATGCGCGCACTCGTCTGGCCGCGGACGGCGGGCAGGCCGAATTTCGGCAGCGTAAGCGTCTCCGCCGTGCTCAAGGTGGGCGATGAGGCGGGCCATTGCGGACGATACAAGACCGTCAGAGGCGTGCCAGTGACGGCGTCGCCTTGATATACATTGTTAACGATGGGCCGGAGGTAGGGCAGAACGGTGCCGGAAGCGGGCTGGGCGCGACCGGGGAACACGAAGTCGCTGCGCATCGTATAATAAAACTGCATGCCCAAGGCGGTGGCGCTGGAGGCACGGATCCAATCAATATCAAAAGTCTGGCCTTTGGCAGTGACAGGATCAATACGTAAAGAGTTGATGGTTTTGCCCGTCCATTCCAGAGAGCTAGAAACTGCAAAGGACAGGGTCTGCCAGCTGCCGGAACCTGTGTAATTAGCATTAATTGCAGTATAAGCCCCGGTAGTATTTCCCCAAAAGAGTTGAACCGTGACGTTGGCGGAGGCCCGCATACGGATCTGGATAAGCGGGACACTGGAACCGGCGAAGGGCGTAAGTGCATTGGTATAAATCCAAGCATCTCCATCGTTGCCAGTGGCAGAGCCGCTGAAAAGACCATTCGTTACAGTGACGGCTCCTGTGCTACCACTCTTTCCGCCCCACATTCCCAGGTCGCCGGCGAGGTCGAACTCGCTATTAGCCAGCGGAGCATAGGCGGGCAGCCCGGCGGAGGCAGCGTCATCATGGGGTCCGCGATAGACCCAGTCATAGCCCTTGCGGTCCTTGAAGGTGAAGACCGTATAGAGTGAGGGCGTGCCGGCTACAGGAGCGATATCATGGTAGCTTGCGCCCGGATCGACTTCTACATTTCGCACCACGCCAGTCACGGAGTCCAAGGGCAGGGGCAAGAGCGGCAGAGGCTGGGGCGAGAGCTGATTGAGCATCGTGCCGGCGGTCACGACATAGTCGAAACGATAAGTGGCATTCTCGCGGAGCACTTCATAAACCGCCATAGCCGGACGGTTGTCCGCGGGATCGGTGTATTGAATTAGTATGCGCGGCAGCGAAGTGAAGGCGGGGCTAGTGGAGGCGCTACCAGTTACAATATTTAAATCATCGCGCAGGGCATAACCACGACCGCCGAGCATGAGGGCGTGCTCTTCATTGGGATTATAACCAACCTTAGATGGGTCGGGTTGATTATAAATTGCCCCAGACGAGATATAAGTAGCGAGCGCGCCGGTGCCTTGATTCGAGGCCATGACCACGTCGGGCGTGGAGGCGGAGTCGCGATAAGCCAAGGTGTAGCGACCGATCTTGGCCGGGAGGTAGAGATCGGTGAACTCGGAAGTGGGCGCGGGGTATTTCTTGAACCACCAGACGGTTAGACTAGAAGCGCCACCGGGCAGTGCGTTGACCGGGATGATAGCACCTTGCTCGGCCTCGGCTACGCCATTGGCGAACGGATCAACATAGGCATTGGTTGAATAATAGGTGCCGGCTGCGATGTAGCCCGCGAGGGTGTTGATGGCTGCGGGCGGATTGATGCGTTCCCCGACGTAAGCGGTGCCGGTCACTGCGGCGGTGCCATCGCCTTCTTGATAATCAGTGCGGCCGTCTGCTTGGGTCATCAGAGGCACATACCAAACGCCACCGTTACTGCCGGTGAACTTGAGCAAGGAGCGGTTCAGCAAATCCACTTCCCCATTGAAGTTAACCAGCAGGCGTTGCGTGTTGGTATCGACCACGGCATCGCCTTGGCTGGAGTCCTGATAAACGATTTGGGGGATCTTGCCGCCGAGGAAGGCGAGGCCGGTGCCGTCGGCATCGGAGCTGCCATCGGTGCTCACGGTGTAATGAGCGAAACGCGTGATATCCGCGGGCCAGACCTGCAAGTATTTGTTCAGGTAAACCGGCCAGTTTATCAAACTCTTCAGCGCGGCGGTGGCGCCGCTGGCGGGCTTGGCGATCGTTTGGGGTGAGAGCCAATAAAAAATCTCACGATCTTCGATATCGTTCTCCCTTTCGGCGTAGTAGGCCAGTGAGCCGTCGGGCAAGGGATTCGAGCTGTAGTAATTAACCGAATTGCTGGAATTGGTGACGGGAGAGGCGACCAGCGTCTCGTCGAGGTCGAAGGAGGCACCATCGTAGCCGCGTAGGCGCGAGCCAAGGTCGATGGTGGCGGTGCTGGGACGCAAGGTCTGTTGCACACTAAGAATATCGAGGCCGAGGAACTCGTGCGTGCCATCTTCGCGCAGGGCGCCGAGGTATTCTACGAGGATGCGACCGGTGACATTGTAGGCATGGAGGCGGCGGGTGCCGCCCGTGGTATCAAACCATAAGGTGCGCAATTCGGCCGAATCGGGATCGGGAATAGGTGCGCCCGAGACCACATACTCTGTGGCTACTTTGGCGGGGAAGACGTTACTGAAGACCGGGTTTAGCGTCTCGATGACGCCGGAGGGTATTTCCACTTGGGGCCCGTTGAAACTGCGTTCGGTCCAGTAGAGATTGCGGACTGGGGTGGTGGTGGCGGAAGAAACCGCAAACCGCTCCTTGTAAAATATATAACTATTAGTCGCAGCATCTGGCACGCTGGATCGCCAGGTAATCTCGACCGTGCCCGGAGTATTGGCAAAGACCTTCTGGGCATGGGGGCTATAATAATAGCTCGGCAAGGTGGTGCCAGACAAGGCGGCGATAGTTGCAGCCTCTCCAGTGTGATAATCGGTAGCGGCGGCACCTGAAGGATTGGATAAGACCTCCCCGGCTGCCACTGGCTGCGCCCGCCAAAAATCGGCGGCGCTGGTATCTTTGACCGTGCCGGCGTTATTGAGGATGGAACTGGGCGGCGTGATGACATCGCCATAGAAGAAGCGAGGCACACCCGACGCAAAGGTAGTGCCAACGCTGGAACGGGTGAGCTTTATACCCGAGGTCGAGCTCGTTGGATAACCACTGGAAACCGGACCAGAAGTAGCCGAGGTCTCGACCACATTGGCAAATTGGGGAGTAATCGTGGGGTCACCCGTGGGCGGCAGATTAGGACCAACCGGAGTATAATGATTCGGGACGGTGCTGAGGCGATTGTTAGCGCCTGTCTTTACTTCATACTGGGCACGTAGCACAGGCGTAAAGATGAAGCACGCGCACAGCATGGACCCCAGCCACGCGCGCAACGCGACCCGCCCCGGGTTTTTATATATCCGGTCCATGATGATAAAAAATTGACCTTAACGGGTTACTTGGCGGCGGTGAGCAATTTCTCTAGGACCGCGAGACGGGCCTCGAGTGCGGCGATCTGGGCGTCCTTGGCAGCGAGCGCGGCGCGCAGTGCATCCACTTGGTCGTCGGTGCGGGCGGCGAGTTCTTGCAGCGCTTTGCTCGCGATGGTGGCGAACTCGGTGTAGGCGACGGTCTTATAAGGTTGATCCTGACCTTGGAGCTGTTGCTCACCAACAAGCTGAGGGAAAAGCGGCTCCAGCTCCTGCGCGATCACGCCGAAGGAAAGGGGCCCAGTGCCGTCGGTGTCCTTCCAATGAAAACGGCGGAAGCGGACCTGCAACAGGCGGTCGAGCATGGGCTCGGCATCGACGATATCCTTTTTCAGGCGGACGTCGGAGTTGAAATCCCAATTTGAATCGCCATCATAAACGGCATTACGCCACTGGCCACCGGCCTGGGATCCATTGTAAAGGGAGAGGACAAGACTTCTACCGCTGTTGTAGATGGCGGATTGTGCCTCGCTGTTACTTGTGCGAAAGCCAACGCTAGTGCCGGCATTGATCCAGCCGTCGCTGGCAATGCCGCCGCGCCAAGTTCCGTTTTGATAGAACCAAATGGGCTCGTTGCCATCATCTCCGGTTTGTATAATCAGTTCGCCTGCATTATCGCCGCCCTGACCGTAGATCTTCCAATAATCGCTGTTTCCCATGACACCAACAATACCGGTAGAGCCTGAATCGAATCTCAACCAACCGCTATTGATCGTTAACTTTTCGCCGGGACTGCTCGTGCCGATGCCGACATTACCGTTGCCCTTCACGCGCATGCGCTCGGTGAAGCTAGCGGAAGAACCGTAACCGAAGGCAACGTCGGCGCCGGAGCTGTCTGAGTGAATCTGCAACAAGGCGGGTTGGATGCCGAAACCATAATGCGAGGTAGACTGGCCGGATAACGATATCTTGTCGCCCACCCCGTCCGCGAAGCTGAGCGGGTAGCCCGGGTTGGTCTGACCGATGCCGACGTTGCCGGCGCTTGTGATGGTTAGCCTTGGGTTGGTGGCGAGAGAGGACCAGGAATTGCTGATCTTGAATTTCTGACTGTCGGCGTTGTCGATGCCCATGGACCAGCCGTTCACCCCGTTCACGTCCATCGAGAAGAAGGGGTTGCCAGCAGAGGCACCGGCGGTGCGAACGTTGACAATGGCATTTTGATTGGCGGAATTAGTGGGATTAAAAACGTAGAGGCCGTTGCTATCGGGCGAAGTGCTACCGGTAGCCGTGACATGCAAAGGTGCATTCGGGGCGGAAGTGCCTACGCCCACGTTGCCCGAACTACGGTAAACGCTGCCGCCGT
>Ga0214921_10008244_pt1 | contig 13597 bp, 11 predicted proteins | sample LL1505_MetaG_FD_177992 | JGI IMG/M metagenome (GOLD analysis project Ga0214921, IMG submission 177992) | Freshwater microbial communities from Lake Lanier, Atlanta, Georgia, United States - LL-1505 | ecosystem: Environmental > Aquatic > Freshwater > Lake | place: USA: Georgia | collected... | reverse complement strand
GTCAAAATCAATTGAAGTCCCGCTTGATTGTCCCGCTAATAAAATTGCATTTGTTCCAGGAGCAATTGCCAATGCGTTTCCATAATCACTTGCTGTAGCGTCACCAAATACGCGTGCCCATATTGCTTCGCCATTACTATTGTATTTTGCTAAATATAAATCATTATTTGAAGTGGCAATACTTATTGGGTGCAATATCATTTGTCCTACACCTGGATCAAAGTCTATATTGAAACTATAAAAATATCCTGTAATGTATACATTACTAGCATCATCAATTACCAGATCATTACAAATGTCTGATGTAGCGCCTCCAATTTTATGAGCCCAATTTAATTCACCCTGTGAATCCCAGCCTGAAATAAAAATATCATTTATTCCGCTACTTAAAAGGGTATCAACATTTAATCCTCCTTCATTTGCAAAGGCTGTTCCTCCAAATGTACCACCAACAAATATTTTTCCGTTTTCATCTGCAGCAACTCCATAGCCAAATTGAGAACCGCTTCCACCAATTTTCTTTGCCCAAATATAGTTACCTGCAGTATCGTATTTGCATAAGAAAGCATCTAAATCATTGGTTGAATTTGATGTTGTTTGAAGGGTTTGGAACCCGGTAGCAGTACCATCAAAATCACATAGTTTTGAGAATACACCAGTAAAGTAGATACTTCCTGTATTTGTAATGTCTATTGATAGTGCATAGTCTGTTTCTGTTCCTCCCATTTTTCGTCCAAAAACAAATTGCCCATTACTGTTAAATTTAGACAAAAACATATCTGCACTTGGGTCTCCAAAACTACCAATTAGTGAATTATAAGAAACTACCCCTGTTCCTGGGTCTAAATCCACATTGCCATAAAAATAACCAATTACATAAATGTTACCATTTACATCAACATCTAAGTCTTCCAATCTTGTTCCATCTCCACCTGCACCCGCATTTACGCCACCAAAGTTTTCTGTAAAAATGATATTACCATTGGTACCGTTATATTTTGCAATAACTCCGTCTTGCTGACCTAATCCTAAAAGTGTATTGGTTGTAGTTGTTGATGAATAGAAATAGCATGTGTCGCCCATAAAGCTTCCTCCTACTATCACATTACCAGAAGGGTCAATTTTTATGGTTTTTCCCTCATCATATTGCGTACTTCCGCTTGATTGACTTGTGCCAAAACCACGCGCCCAAGCAAAAGTACCATTGGCGTTTAGTTTTACCACAAAAGCATCTTTATCTCCTTTTGATGTTAGGTTATATTGCGCTGTTGTTGAAGGGTTAAAGTCAACCGTACCAAAATAAAAACCAGTAACATAAACGTTACCGGCAGCATCAGCTACTGTATTCTGTACTGATTCATAACCCGACGAACCAAAGCCATGCTGCCACATTAAGCCTGGTTGAGCAATTGCAGTTCCAATAGTAAGCGCTGCAATAGCTAATAATATTAATTTTATTTTCATTGTATTCTATTGTTTTATGAATTATTGTTTTGTGAATTTACGGGTTACAAGTTTTCCTGTATTTGTATTTTTTATTTTAATGAAATAAACACCGTTTGCTAAAACTTCTGTATTAATAAGATGTGAGTTAGTTGTTATCGTTTTACTTACAAATAAGTCTTGACCAGTAATATCAGCAATAGTGAAGATATGGTTTGAATTGTTCTCGATTTTAATATTAAGAAAATTACGAGTTGGGTTTGGATATATCACTATTTGTTCATCAACATTATTGCTAATAATGCTTACATCTGTTACAGAAACGCAATCAGTAGTGTCCCTACATCCGTTATTAAGTGTAATGATACATGCATAAGTTGTGTTTAAAGTAGGAAAATAAGTTGCACCAGTTCCGTTTGTTGTGATGTGAGCGTAGGTTGGACAAACAACCCATTGATATGTTGCGTTTGGTTGTTCAACAATCTTCAATGTATCTACATTTCTTGATATTGAGTTATCAATAATACACTCAATAATATTATCGATTGTAACACAATCTGTAGTGTCCACGCATCCTTCGGAGCCTGTAATTACTACTGCGTAGTTTCCGTTTTTTGATGGATTAAAAATATTTTGTGTAGCACCAGCAATTGGTAAATTAGTATTACAATCAATCCATTGATAAGATGCATAACCGGGTTCAGCCTGCAAAATTAAGGAGTCCTTGGCAATAGTTCGGCTTATTAGACAAGCAGAGAACTTTACAAAAAAACCGTCATAGCTACCATTTGATGAAAAAATACTTGTTAGGCTAGAAGGGTCAAAATCAATTGAACTTCCGCCAGATTGCCCCACCAAAATTATTGCATTTGTGTTTGGGTCGGTGGCTATGGCCGAGGTACTTTCACTTGAAGTGGCATCACCAAAACTACGCGTCCAACTTAGGGTACCATCATTATTGTATTTCGCTAAGTATAAATCAGTATTGGTGGTTCCTGTATTTATGAGATGTAAAGTCATTGATGCTGATGAAGACATTGGTTCAAAAGCTAGGTTAAAACTGTAAAAACTGCCACAAACAAAAGCGTTGCTTTGCGAGTCAACAGCTAAGCCATATAAGTCGTCAGAAATAGGACCACCAATACCATTGCCCCATTTGTAATTACCGAGTGCATCATATTTCATAACAAATCCATCAACAATTCCTTTGTTAACTAAAGTGTCGAAATTTGCGGTATTATATCCTGCATAAGTTGTTCCGCGGAATGTTCCTGAAACAAATACATCTCCATTTGGAGCTGATACCACATCGTATCCGAACTGAGAATTACTACCACCAATTTGTCTCGCCCAAATAAAATTGGCGGCTGTATCTAACTTTAATAAAAACGCATTTTGGTCAGTGTAGCCATTTGATGCAGTTTGTAAAGTATCGAAGCCAACACCAGGATTAAAATCTGACGCTTTAGCAAAAGTGCCCGTCATATAAACCTCACCATTATTTGTAACATCAATAGCAATACCGTAGTCGGTTTCTAAACCACCCATTCGTTTGGCATAAATTAGCTGTCCATTACTAGCAAATTTTGAAAAATAAATATCGGCCCCTGGACCAAATGTTCCGCTAAATGATGTGTAAGTAACAACTCCAGTGTCAGGGTCAAGGTCGGTAGTTTCGTAAAAATATCCTGTAATATAAATGTTTCCATTTTGGTCAAGGTCAAGGTCATTAAGCATATCGCCTTTAATACCTCCGAAAAGTTTACCATAAATAAAGTTTCCAGTACTACTGTACTTGGCAAAAACACCATCAACTTGGCCATGTGTTGATACTGAAAAAACTGTTCCAGTAGAAGAATAGAACTGACATGTATCATCATCTGTTGTAGAGGCATAACCTACATTGTTTACTATACCGCCAATAACAACATCTCCATTTGCATCAATTTTTACTTCTTTGGCTTCATCAAAACTAGTTCCGCCAAAAGCACGTGCCCACTGAAAACTTCCGCTGGAATTATATTTGGCAACGAATGCATCTTTCAAACCTTTGGCGGTCATCAGGTAACTAGCAGTTCCTGGATTAAAATCTACAGTATTCTCAAAGCTACCAACAATATAAACGTTTCCATTAGCATCAACTGTAGTTGAAACAACTCCATCAATACCTGTTGAGCCTATACCATGTTGCCACGTTAGGCCAGGCTGAGCGATGATATTTGAAAAGAAAAAGAGGGTAGAAAGGATAAAAATTGTTACCAGACGAATCATTTTTTAAATCTAAATGGATAGATTTCAAAACTATAGATAATAAAATGCTCAAATCATAACACAATAGTAGTATTTAGCAGATGATGCAATGGTCTTGGATTATTTTGTTTTCTATAGTAGTAGACAAAATCTTGATTCAACAAAAAGAGGCTGGCATAGGACTTTAATTAATTATAAATGAAGTATTAGAAATTAATATCCTAAGTGCTCGTTACAATAATCTTGCGCGAAGAAAATCTGGTTTAATTACGAAATGTATATACCGAATTATATCTACAATTAATTAGCAATAATAATTGTTGACATTAATGCCTTTAGGCACCATTATGATATTTACAATTAAAGTATCATCTATAAAAGCCTTGATACAAATAACGCTTTTCTAAACTACAATTTATAGACCAAATTCCACAAAAAATAATCCGCTTTTGCATAATGTGTTTTTAAAGTAACTCCAGCACAAAATCGGTTATTGATTTTATATTTTATACCCAAACCATGGTATAAAAAACCATTGCCTTTGTAATTACTATAAACATAAACACCCATAAAAACTGGGATACTGATTCTAGATATATTTTGTTGGTATTGTATGTTTAACCCAAATTGCAATGCTGTTTTATTGTTGTTACGAGCATTATTATCTTCATTCATTTTTCGATATAATCCATTGTCATAAAAAACATCTACACCAGCACTAACATTATGTTTTTGTTTATTTAAAAAGTAATATTGGCTGCGCAAAGCAACAACTCCAAAGCTTGTTGAACTTGGCGGATAGTTTTGTTTTACACCTGAACCTAAAGTGAATTCTATGTAGTTTTTTTGTTTGATGCTATCGTTGAAAAGATTAGATTTTTCAGTAAAAGAATTTGATTGCAAAAAGTGCAATGCAACACCAGCGCTAGCAATGTTGATACCCAAATTGGGAACTTTTATAGCTCCGTTAGAAAAGTGAATGAGTGAACCACCAATACTTGATTGTAAACACTTATTCAAACGAAAGTTATAGTAAAAACCAAATTGAACCAATCCGTTAAAGTGTGTACCAATGGCTATATTTTTGTAATTAGAATCACGATTAAATGGTTTTTGAATATAACCAATGCCGCATCCCATTTTAAAATGAAAATTATTTTTCTTTTCAGGATGTTTGCAGAAATCAATAAACGCCTGTGCGCCTGAAGCACTATGCAATAAAGTGTTTCCAGCAAAATTGGTATACAAAAAATTAATACCTACACGTGGCCGATGATATAGATGATGCCACAATAAACTGCCTGATGTTTGCTTTGAAATGTTTGCTTGAAAAACCGAAAAATGTGTTTGTGAAAAATGTTGCACACTTGCACGATGAACAATAATAAATCCATACTGTGTGCTTGCCGAATAAATAAACTTATTTTTTAAAACATCTATAGTATCACTAATAGCAAGTGTTTTGGAAACGCTAAAGCATATCAAAGTATGTAAACAAATTTTTTTTTTGTGTTTTAAAATTGATTTTAGAAATATTGGCATTCAATAAATGTATAATAAATGATTTGCTTTCCGAACGCTAAAATAAATATTGGTTTAAATATTACATCAAAACGTAGTGATGGTTTTCATGAAATACAAAGTATTTTTTATCCAGTTAAAAATTTGCAGGATGGGTTGGAAATTGTTGAAAATAAAGAAAGTGATGCAATAGAGTTTACATCATCAGGTATTGCAATTTCTGGAAACAGCAATGAAAACTTATGTGTAAAGGCCTATCATCTTATCAAAAAAATTTGCGATGTGCCCCCAATAAAGATACACCTAAATAAACACATCCCTATTGGAGCTGGCATGGGTGGTGGCAGCGCCGATGCTGCTTTTTTCATTCAACTTATCAATAAAAAATTTAAACTCAATTTATCGTACCAACAAATGTTTGATGCGGCAACAGCACTTGGTAGCGATTGCGCTTTTTTCCTTGAAAATAAACCTTGCTATGTAAAGGGACGTGGTGAAATATTACAGCCAATTGAATTAGATTTGAGCAATTATAATTTAGTAATAATTTATCCCAACATACACATAAGCACCAAAGAAGCATACGCCGGAGTTGTACCTAAAATATCAGAACAAAATATATTGGATCATATTCACAAGCCAGTGAGCGAATGGAGTGGCTTTATTTATAACGATTTTGAAGTTTCTATTTTCGAAACGCATCCACAATTAAAAAAAATCAAACAACAACTTTATACACAAGGCGCAAGCTATGCAAGCATGAGTGGTAGCGGAAGTACAATGTTTGGTTTGTTTAAGAATAGCTATGAAACTAATAAATTGAATTTTGAAAATGAACATCTAGTATTTGATTTATAATTCAAATAAAGAGTACAAATTCTAACCTATTATATTTAGTTGAAGGTTAACCAGAAATTAAAAAATTATGTAAGTTCTAATTCCAAAATTAAGTTCGTTTAAAATTAAATTTCGGCAAATATTAATTTTCACAATCAATCATTTTCGGCAACAACGCTTTCTACTTCATGAACCAAGCGCTTTAGCAAGCCTTCAATTCCTGCTTTAAGTGTCATGGTACTTGAAGGGCATCCTCTACAAGATCCTTGCAATGAAACAGTAACAACGCCATCTTTAAATGATTTAAAAACTATTGCTCCACCATCACTTTCTACTGCAGGCTTTATGTATTCATCCAATATTTGCACAATTTTAATATCCAACTCATTGGTGATTGTTTCTTCTACTATTGCATTTTCAACAATATCGGACTTTTGCGTAACAACAGCTTGTGCAAATACAGGTTTGCCACTGCTAATGTACTCAGTTAAGAAATCACGCAATGGAATTGTAACTTCAAGCGTTTCGAAGCTATCGTGTTTTACAATCGTTACAAAATTAGATGCAAAAAATATACTTTTTACAAATGGGAATTTGAATAATGCTTGCGCCAATGGTGAGTGCTTTGCTTCGCTTGCAAAAACAAATTCAATGCTATCGCCTTCAATTAATTTAGTGTTAGCCACAAACTTTAATGAGTTTGGGTTTGGCGTTTCTTCAACATAAAATGTTACGGGTATTCGTGTTTGTGTTTCCATGGTCATTTAATTTGTAATTTTTAATGCGTAACCGTCCCAATAGGTTGTGTATTTTTTTAGAGGGCGCGTTGCTGGGCCTTTTGTAACGCTGCCATCGGTAATTACCCATTGCGATGAACTGCAACTATCTACAGCTGTAATTTGTGTTTTATCAACTTCAATTCTGCATAAATTTTCTGGCTTATAAGTGCTATGTCTATCAAATGCTGTAAACTCATCTTGACTTATTCGATACACAACGATACCCATAGAGCCACCTGTAATATAAACCCATCCTCCCGGTACTTGCAATTTATTAAACGATGGGTCCGAAGGATATACCTTAAGGTTTACAGCTACATAAGGGATGTTACTATCGTCGTTATTTTTTTTGCAAGCAACTGAAAATGTTATTAATGATGCAATAAATATGAGGAGTGCAAATTTTCGCAATTAAATAAACATTAGGCAACAAAAATATAAATAAGTGGCAAGTAGTCTGCTAAAAAAAAATTAATCTGTGCAACTCTATCACAAATCCCAAATTAATTGTTGATAACTTTTATAAAACAGAGAAAACACGTTGGGCGCAGTCTCAATTTTTCGTTTTAATTTGTATTTAATAATAACATTCAAAATTAATTAAAACAAACAAGGATGAAGAAAAAATTACTTTGTTTGGTGTTGCCCTTAACCATGTTTTTTGGTTATGCCAATGCGCAAAACGGCAGAGTTTGCGGCACAATGCAACGTTTAGATGAAATGAAAGCGCTTGACCCTGAGTTGGAGCAACGAATGAATGACATCGAGGCGCGTACTCAAAACTTCATTAACAATGAGGGTATTCCAAAAGCAGCTGGTGTGCTATACACCATTCCTGTTGTTGTGCATGTATTGTACAACAATGCAACTCAAAACATTAGCGATGCACAAATTTTATCTCAGATAAATGTGTTGAATGCAGATTTTCGTAAATTAAATTCTGATGTTGCATCTTTGCCTGCTGCTTTTAGCAGTGTTGTTGCCGATGCTCAAATAGAATTTTGTATGGCACAGCGCACTCCTGCTGGTGGTGCAACAACTGGTATTGTTCGTAAGTCAACGACTGTTACCTCCTTCACTTCAAATGATAATGTAAAAAAATCAACAGCTGGTGGTGATGATGCTTGGGATGCTACCAAATACCTGAACCTTTGGGTTTGTCCACTTGGAGGTGGATTATTAGGTTATGCTCAGTTTCCAGGTGGTGCTGCAACTACAGATGGTGTTGTAATTAATTACACAGCGTTTGGCAACACTGGTACTGCTGCAGCTCCCTACGATAAAGGCCGCACAGCTACACACGAAGTAGGTCACTGGTTAAACTTACGCCACATTTGGGGCGATGCTAATTGTGGAAGCGATTTAGTTACTGATACTCCTACACAACAAACATCTAACTACGGTTGCCCAACTTATCCGCATGTAACATGTTCAAATGGTACTGCAGGTGATATGTTTATGAACTACATGGATTATACTGATGATGCATGTATGTATATGTTTACAACTGGACAAAAAGCACGTATGGTGGCTTTATTTGCTACCGGTGGTTCACGCGTTGGATTAACAACTTCATTAGGTTGCCAAGCACCTACAACTTCAACTTGTGGTACTCCAGCTTCTCAATCTGCAGCCTCAATTACAAACACAGGTGTTACCTTAAGTTGGACTGCTGTTAGTGGTGCTACGAGTTACTCTTTGAACTATAAAGCTAGCGCAACTTCAACTTGGACAAATACAACAACAACTTCTACTTCATTAACATTATCAACATTAACTGCTGGTACAAGTTATGATTATCAAGTAGCTGCAGTTTGTAGCGGAATAACTGGTGCTTATACGTCTGCAACAAGTTTTACTACAACTGGTGGAACAACAACTGGAACAACTAAAACATTAACTATTGGTGCCGGAACTACAACAACTGGAACTGCTCCTTATGGTACATATTACATGGACCACCGTGTTCAGTACATTATAACTGCTGCTGAGTTAGCTGCTGCTGGATATACATCTGCAAATAGCTATATTAAATCATTAGCTTTCAATGTTTCTGCTACAAGCGGACAGGTTATGAATAACATGAACATTAGATTTGCCTATACTTCTTTAACTGCGTTTAGTTCATCAAGTTTCCTAACTGTTTCCAATCCAGTTACAGTTTATAGCGGTAATTATACTGCTGTTGCAGGATTAAATACACATACGTTCACGAACCGTTTCAACTACAATGGTACAAGCAATATATTAATTGATATTTGTTGGAACAATAGTACTTTTAGTACTGATAACAATGTATATTACACAACAACAACAACTTATAAAACGCTTTATTCTCGTCAAGATAATTCAACAGGAAGTATTTGCGCAACAGCTACTGGTACACGCAGTTATAGTCGTGCAAACATGCAATTAGTATTTACTAATTCGGCCACTGGTCGTTTTGTTGAAGAGGAGCAATCTATTTCTATTGAAAATAATGATATTAGTTTTGAGTTATATCCTAACCCAACGTCATCACAAATTAATTTGAATTATTCTGTTGTAAATGATAATTCAACTGTAAAAGTTGAAATATTCAATATGATGGGTAAATTAGTTGGAAGCTATAATCAAGGAGTTCAAAATGCAGGTTTATATTCGTTTACAGCTGATATGAAAGAGTCAACAAACTTTGATAACTTAACAAACGGTATTTATATCTGCAATCTTAATGTTGATGGAGCAATGCTTTCGAAACGTTTTGTTTTAAAACGATAAGTAGAAATAAAATAATTTTAAAAAAGCCCTCGAAATTTTCGAGGGCTTTTTTTTATTCCATAACTGCTACTTAGAAATTCTTTCGTTTTGCAACACAAACAATTGCACTTGTGTTAGTTCATTAAGCGTATTATAAACTTTAGCATCCTTTATATTTGTGTGCCTATCAAAAATAGAATATTTGATTGTAATTTTTTGATTTGATGAATCTTTATTTGCATTATAACCAACAATCAAACTTTGCAATTCTAGCAATTTGTTCCATGTTGCTTCATCTTCAAAATACTTGGTTACAAAGTTATCTTCCATCAAAATGTTTTTACTTTCAAAATCAGCATCAATACTTACATAGCCAGTTTCCTCTTTAATAATGAGGATTTTAAGCTCTTCGCATATTGTAATTATTTTATTACAACTATTTGTTTGATGCAAATGTGTGCTATCGTTTTCCTGTAGTGCTTGCATTAAACTCTTTTCATTTTGCAATAATTGCTCATTGCGCAAATAATTGGTAGTGTTTTTTGTAAGCGTAAATTTACTTGCTTTAGGCGAAACCACTAGTGCTAACCACAAACCACATCCCATAATAATTATTATAGAAGTAACAATTGTATTTGCCTTCGTTTCTGAATTTTTAATTCCAGTAATCACAAATATTGGCGTAAATATTAATAGTAAGATTGCGATAACTACATAAGCCATAATAAGTGAACCAGGCCAATGCATAATTTTAAATAGAATATGGGCAATCCCTAAAAATCCAGCTATTGAACCAAGTGCCAGCAGTATTTTATCGCTTTTTTCTCTCTTTTCTTTTACTCTAATTGTAAATAGAAGTGGTATAAAAACAAGACAAGCACTACCAAGCCCAAGCACAATACATACAGCTGCACCAGGCCAATGCAAAAATTTGAAAATTAAACCTAACGATAAGATTGAAGCAGCAAAAATGCCACTGTTTAACATTACTTTTTTCATGGTGTAATAATTTTTAAAAGTTAATAAGAGTTGTGTTTCTTCTTCAATTTCACGTAACTCATGTTTATAAAAGGTAGCTATCGTTTGTATGTAGAAGTTCTCAAAGTCTCCATCTGCTTCGAGGTTGTTTTCAATGATGCAACAAATATGGTCTACGAGATTATACTGCAGGTCCTCTGTTTCAACGCCACGTGCACTTATGTCGTTGAGCATAAACTCAATTTGTTGTTCACTAATTTTATACATTACGCTATTGCAACTTGCGGTATGTCTAACAAAAATTTCATTGTGTTTAAAAAATCAGCAAACTCATTTACTTTTTCTTTTGCTGATTTTTTTCCAGTTGTACTTAATGAGTAATATTTACGTACACGCTTACCAATATACTCCGTTTCAGTTTTTACTAAACCATCTGCTTCCAAAGAATGCAGTGTTGGGTATAAAGCACCTTCAGTTAACTGAATTCTACTATTTGTTAAGTCCTTTACTTTGGCACTTATTTCGTAGCCATACATGCGTTTGTTGTCGGCTAAAAGTTTTAAAACTATTGTCTTTAAAGTGCCTTTTATTAATTCAGATGAATACATATTTATTTAATTACCTAACACAATGATACATAAAAGAGTAATACATTGGTGCCTTATGTATTAAAAAGGTTATTAAATAGTTGATATTCAATTGTTTTAATTTTATTGTTAGCAGCATTAATTTACACAAGTGGCATGTGTGTTTGGTATTATTATCTACAAACAGGCATATAACTAAAGATATAATTGTACTGTATTTTGGTTTGGATAAACGCTTTAAAAAGTTTCGAAAAAGTTTTTTTTCAAAAAAAATCGTTTAGGTTTGTTGCACATAAAATTATAGTATGGAAGGTTTTGATAACAAAGACAAGAATGCAATTTATGCAAAGTCGCTAAGGGCGGGCAAGAGGACTTATTTTTTTGATGTAAGGGAATCGACAAGAAGTGGTGATTATTACTTAACAATTACAGAAAGCAAAAAGCGTTTTGTTGATGATAGTGGACGTTTTGTTTTTGACAAACACAAAGTGTTTTTATACAAAGAAGATTTTGAACAATTTGTTGATGACTTGAATGATGTGATGGCTTTTATTAAAAAAGAACAACCCTTTACTACTGCCGATTTAAAACAAGAGCGTGAACGCAACCGCGAAGCAAGAGAATCGGCTGCACCCACAAACTTCTCCGATGTTAGTTTTGAAGATTTAGATAAATAATAAATATTATTAATAGTTTTGGAGGCAGGTGAATAACCTGCCTTTTTTTATGATACAATACTTAATACTTTTTTTCTTGTTATTATTTTCATCTACTGGCTTTTCGCAAAATAAAGTGGAGGCGAAAGTAAAAAACTCAGCACTGCTGTCTGTTGGAACAAGTGCAAGTATTTTTTCTAAACTGTCTTTTACAGATTCTACAAATTATATTTTTCGTAATCAAACATTACCTGCAATAAACATAGGTTACGATTTGGCTTCAAAGTCTAATGTAACTTTTGGCGCAACAATCCTTATTGAGAATTTTCAGTTTTATAAATTAGATTCTAACGGTACAATTTTCTTAAACAGACAAAAACAATTGACAACCAGAGGGTCGTTCAGTAAAAAAGATGTGAGTTTTATTCGTATAAACCCAGGATTGAAAATCTTATATCACTACCTATCACATAGCAGCGACATATACGGTGGCTTCCGTTTCGGCTACGAAGCATATACAAGCGTTCCTAAATCATTTAAGTTTTACAATAAACTAAGTTCAAAAACCAGTATTCAATTTTTAGTTGGATACAGAATGTTTGTAAAAAGTTGGGCATTTAACACTGAGTTTGCTGTTGGTAAACCTTATTGGTTTTATGCTGGAGTTAGTTATAAAATTTATGAATAATCAATAATGAAAAAACAATATTTATATATTTCAATCTTAGTTTTATTTTTTAATAATTCCTTTGCACAAAACACTGAAAAATTCAAATCGTATTATTTTATTACAGCCAGTCCTTGCTTAAGTTTAAAGTCATTTACTGCAAGCAGAGCTTTTAAAATGCCAACCAAAAGCACAACTGTTTTTGATGTTGCAATGCAATTTCAACCATCGGTAAACATAAGTTTTGGTGCTTCTTTTTCAGCGCAAAGATTTACTTCATTTGATAAACGAAATAGAGCATCAGGAAAATCATATTTTATCACCACACTATATAATCCAGGCATATTGGCTTCATATTGTTACCCCATATCAACCAAAGTAAACTTTTACGCACAAGTAAAACTCAACTATCAACTATCAAAACTTCAATATCAATATTCTGACAATGCCAGCGGAGTTACAAGCAGAGTAACGCTTCCCCTGCAAAACCCAAATCAATATAACTTGCAATTTGGATTGGGAGGCAACTTCTATATTTCTAAATATATTGGATTTCATCTTGAGGGCGCAATTGGCAATCCATACATGATTAAGATTGGAATTAATTATCGTTTCTTTAGCGGTGTTAATAGCGTTGCAAACGAGAGAAAAATTGAACGTGTTGAGCCTTTAAAAGGCAAGCCCATTTATAATTGATTTACTTTAATAATTAATATTTTGAACCACATACAACAACAAATACAATCATCCATCAACTTAAAATTGCAATTACTTGCTGATGAAAATTTGGTTGAAAAAATTAACTTGATAATTACAGAAATTACTTTTGCATTTAAAAACAATAAGAAGGTTTTGTTTTGTGGAAACGGAGGAAGTGCAGCCGATGCGCAGCATTTAGCTGCAGAGTTTTCGGGAAGATATTATTATGACAGGCCACCGCTATATGCCGAAGCTTTACATGTAAATACATCATACTTAACCGCTGTTGCTAACGATTATTCATTTGCAAATGTTTACTCAAGAATGATTGAAGCGGCAGGTAATGCAGGTGATATTTTAATTGCATTAAGTACAAGTGGCAATTCCGAAAATGTTGTAAAAGCAGTTGAAGTAGCTAATAGTGTTGGAATGAAAACAATT
>Ga0214921_10008242_pt1 | contig 13598 bp, 18 predicted proteins | sample LL1505_MetaG_FD_177992 | JGI IMG/M metagenome (GOLD analysis project Ga0214921, IMG submission 177992) | Freshwater microbial communities from Lake Lanier, Atlanta, Georgia, United States - LL-1505 | ecosystem: Environmental > Aquatic > Freshwater > Lake | place: USA: Georgia | collected... | reverse complement strand
ATGTTACAGAAGATGGTAATTCTTATCCGTCTGTAACTACAGTCACAGGTTGGGAGAAGAGAGAGTTCTTTGCTGAATGGCGAAGAAAGAATCCAGAAGAATCAAAAAGAGTTCTTCGTCGTGGAAACAAGTTCCACTCAATCATAGAAGCATATTTAAACAATGAAACAATCAATCCTGATGATTATTCACCAGGTGAGTATTATTTGTTTTTACAATTAAAGTCAGAACTGAATAAGATAGACAACATTAGAGCACTCGAAACCGCACTACAATCCTCTCTGTTGGGTTTGGCAGGTAGAGTTGACTGTATTGCTGAGTTCGCTGGCAACTTGTCTATAATCGATTTTAAGACCTGTTCTGCTGAGAAAGGTAAAGACAGTATCAAGGAATATTTTATGCAAGCAACCGCATATGCAATTATGTTCCAAGAACAAACTGGTATACCTGTAAAAAATATTGTTATCCTTATGAGTTGTGAAGATGGTTCTATAACTGTATTTGAAGAAAATCCTTTAAATTATACAAAACAACTCAAGGAAACGATCCAATCATTCATGATAAATAATTTATAATATGAGAGAAATAGTATTTCCTTCAAGTGCATGTGTATTGGCTTGTTCTGGTCCTTCACTGAATACAGTAGATGTTTTTAGTTTGGGTTTACCAGTAGTTGTTGTTAGCACCGCTATTAGAAGAATAGCAAATCCAAATTATTGGATTCTTGCTGATTATGTAAATGAAATGCATGGTGAAGAAGGAACTGCTGCTTATGCAAATTCAGAAATAATAAAAGTAGTTCCATCAAATAAGGTATCACAAAATATAGAACATCGGTCTATGGTTTTATGTGAATATGATACTGCAACAAGATGGCCAAACATAAACGAATTACTTTTTAATAAAAAAGAACCATTTCTTCGAGGTCCTCATAAATCTGTAACATTTGCGATACAATGGTTACATCATATCGGTGTAAAAACTGTCATCTGGGCAGGAAATGATCTATCTGCCAGTAGTATGAAAGAAAAATATTGCTACGAAGTGAAAGAATTTGATATGAAAAAGGAATACAACTATCAAAAAACACTAGATCATACTGCTGATGCTCTTGAAAAGTGGTATCCTATAGCATTAAAAAGAGGATTTCAGTGGTATTCGTGGAATTGTGGTGAAATTTTTGAAAAATTTGTTCCAAAATTTGATTATTCTGCTTGGGGGGAAGGAAAATATCAATCATATATTGATACTTCTATAAAAATAACCGTAGATGATGAATATGACATAAAAAAAAATAGAAGACCAAGCATAAAAGAAAGAAAAAAACTCAATAACGAGAAGATAATAGTACATAATACACCAGCAGCAAAAATAGAAATACAAAAAATTAAAGAAAACTTAACTACTGTCATACCACATGTTATGAAACAGCCAGATCCATCAAAAGAAATTGTATCTGAAAGAAGACAACACTTAAGAAATATGATGAATGTTAAGAAAAATTTGAGATCAAGATGAATTCATTTAAAATTATAAGTTTTTATACAGATAACGGTCTATACAGTGACATGTCAAAAAAATTAATTGACTCCTGTAAAAAATTTCATATTGAATATGATATAGAAAAGTATAAAGATAGGGGATCGTGGGTTGATAACTGTAATATAAAACCAGAATTTATACTTAAAAAATTAAATGAAGATGTTGATTGTGTTGTATGGGTAGATTCAGATGCAAAAATAATGAGTTATCCATATTTGTTTATAGATACTCCTATGGATTTTGGTATTCGTGGTGAATTAGGAGCAAGAAAGAAAATACCAATTGGAAGAGAAGAAATAGAATTACCAAAAAATTGGCCAAATCATACTGAATTATTGTGGTTTAATTCTGGTACTATATTTTTTCGAAAATGTAATAGTACAATAAGAATGGTAGAAAGATGGTTGGAACTTTCAAAAAATATGAAAAGATCATGGGATCAATGGAGTTTACAACAAGCATGGGCAGATATCCAACCAACTACTGAATGGTTACCAAGAACTTATTGTCAGATAGATAGAATGCATGGTAGAGATAAAGCAGTGGTTTTACATGATTTAGCATCTGTAATACAGAAAGTGGATAGACAATGATTTCAGTAACAACTTTTTATACACCAGAATATAAACAAGAAGCAGATGAATGGAGAAGAACATGTCATCATTTTCTTCAACCTTCTATATTAGAATCTGATAATACAAATTTAAAACAATATCCATTTAAATCTTATGAGAGATTTAATAAAGGTTCATGGGTACACAATTGTACAATGAAAGCAGATGTAATTCTTGAAGCAATTAGAGATTTTAAATCTGGAGTTGTATGGACTGATGCAGATGCAAGATTTAGATCATATCCTAAATTGTTTGAACAATTAGATAATTATGATTTTGGTTGCTATTGGATACCAAATGTTTGGAATCAATCTAGAAATTCACATCTAAAACCTTGGGGAAATGATAGAGGTAATGAAGCACTAGCAGGTGGAACATTATTCTTTAACAATACTGATATTGCAATAGAACTAATACATGAATGGAAAAAAGAAAGTGAAGAAAATCCAACTCGTTGGGAACAACAAAGTTTACAAAAAGTTTGGGATAGATTTGATAAAAAAGGATTAAAAACTTTTAATTTTCCACAGAGTTATTGTAAAGTATTTGATTGTAAATGGTTTGAAAAAGAAGAACCAATAGTAATTGAACATATGCAGGCAAGTAGACGATTAAAAGGTACTATAAAATGATTAAAAATGATACAATATGGTTAGGTATGCCAAGTGCAAACATTGAGATGGCAACAAAAACTTTACCAGTATGGAGACATTTAGAATATAATATTGCAGTTATTTGTCCTGACAATTTAAAGGATGAATATCATAAACTTGCAGATATGGTAATACCAGAATCAGAAACAAATGGATATCAGGGTTGGCCAAAATCTGTTAATATTATTTCAAATAAATTAAAAAATGTCGATATCGTTATTGCTGCAGGCGATGATATGTATCCAGATAAAAATCAAACTGCATTTGTTTTAAGGAGACAATTTTTAGATCACTTTAAAGGAACATTTGGTGTTATGCAACCATATGGTGATAAATTTGGAAGTATGGCATGTCCAGAATGTGAGCAAATATGTGGAAGTGCTTGGTTGGGGAGAGATTTTAGAAACAAAATAAATAGAGGTAAAGGACCAATGTGGGAAGAATATTTCCACATGTATGCTGATACTGAATTATATCAGGTAGCAAAAAAGCATAATTGTTTATGGGTAAGAGATGATCTTGTTCAGTATCACCAGCATAGATTACGAGGAACACATAATTTTAAACCAACAATGCCACCTGGAAATACAAGCAAAGCAAAATTAATTTATGATGAAAGAAAAAAAAACAATTTTCCAAATACTGAGCCTATAAAATGATAGATCTATTAATAAAATATCCAACAAGGTCTAGACCAGATATTTTTAAAAATATTCTTTCAGAATATGTAAAAAATTTATCAGGAAAATATAAAGTTAAATTTATTATTTCTATGGATTCCGATGATGGAACATGTAATAATAATCCTATGCGTTATTTTTTAGAAAATATGAAATCAAAAATTGATTTGGATTATTATTATGGTCATAGTAAAAATAAAATAGACGCATGTAACAGAGATATACCACAAAATGACTGGAAAGTTTGTATTTTAGTTTCTGATGATATGATACCAAGAGTTCATGGATTTGATAATATCATCATGAATGATATGAATAATAATTTTCCAGATTTGGATGGGGCGCTAAATTATAATTGTGGTGGTCATGCATATCCAAATGTTATGGTTTTATCGGTTATTGGTAATCCATATTATAAGAGGTTTAATTATATCTATCATCCAGATTATACTAGTTTATTCTGTGATGAAGAACAAACAGTTGTTGCTAGATCCCTAAATAAAATTGTAGATATAAACAATAAAATAATCACACATGATTGGCATAATATCAAAGATAATTTAAGACAACACACAGAAAAATTTTATAATAGTGATAAACAAATATTTGAATCACGAAAACAGAGAGGATTTCCAATATGAATATAATATGGACAATAGGAATATTACATCTACCAAAAAGAGCAAATCTTTATAACACACTAATCACAGAATTAAACAAACAAATAAAAAATTGTAATGCACATGATAATATAGAAATAATAACAGAAACCGATAATGGTGAGAATAGTGTTGGTAAAAAGAGAAATAATGTTATTGATAAAGCAAGAGGGGAATATGTTTGTTTTATAGACGATGATGATATGATTACTGAAATTTATGTCTCAAAAATATTAAAAGCATTAGAAACAAAACCAGATGTAGTTGAATTGGTTGGTTTCTTACCAAAATATGATCTGCCCTTTATTCATAATTTGAACTGCGGTGGTCATTTTCGTAAAGATGGAATTCAATTCCGCACACCAAATCATTTGAATACAATTAAGACTAGTATTGCAAGACAAGTACGATATCCTGAAATATCACATGGCGAAGATCAAGATTATTCTCATAGATTATGGGATAGTGGTTTAATGAAAACAGAATCATTGATTGGTGAAAGAATGTATATTTACCAATTTAATCCTGCAACATCAGAAACAGTTAAATTTATGAGAAAATCATGAAAAAAATAATATCATTTAGTTTATGGGGCGATAAACCAATTTATACAGTTGGTGCTATAGCAAATGCAGTATTAGCACAGGAGATTTATCCTGGATGGATCTGTAGATTCTATATTCATAGATCTTCTATTCCACAAAACATAATTAGAGAGTTAGAAAAACAACCAAATGTTGAATTGGTTGATATGCCAGAAGACATAGGATGGAGTGCTATGTTGTGGAGGTTTTATCCCGCAACAGAAGAAGATGTTTCTGTTATGCTGTCCAGAGATTGTGATAGTAGATTATCACAAAGAGAAAAGGCATGTGTAGACTATTGGTTGAATAAAACAGATAGAAAAGTTATGACTATAAGAGATACATGTGTACATCAATCACAAATGATGGGTGGATTGTGGGGAGTAAGAGATGGATTTTTAATAAACATTAAACCTTTTTTAGATAAATTAATAGAAGAAACAAAACAAAAATCCATAAAAGGAGTAGATCAAGACTTTTTAAATTCTAAAATATATTTGCATTCTCTTGGTATTTTAAATGGAGTTTTTGATAGAATACATGAAGCAGGATATAGTAGAAGTCAATTTATAAGTTTTGATGATATTGCTTTTGGTGAAAAAAGATTTAAGAATAAAGATCATAGACCACACGATAGAGATTGGATGGTTCCCACCATAGTTCAAAGAAAATATGGAAATGAATATCCAGTATGTGGTAGTTGTGGATTGAGACATGATAATAATTTTATAGGAAAAGATTATTCGCTAACAGAAGATGAACTGAAATATTTAAATTTAAATGAACAAGAAAAAGAAGATAGAAAAAATATATTAAAATATTATGAATGTTATTTAAAAAATAAAGATAAATTTGGTCTAACCGGATTAGGAAATTAAAATGAAAAAGGTAATATCATATTGTCTTTGGGGAAATAACGGATTCTATACAATAAATGGAATTAGAAATGTCGATTTAGCAAAAGAAATATTTCCAGATTGGATTTGTAGATTTTATGTTGCTCCAACTGTACCAAAAGCAATAATAACAGAATTACAGAATCGTGGAGTAGAAATAATTTTTATGCAAGAAGATGAAAGTTGGAATGGTATGTTCTGGAGATTTTATGCAGCAGGAGATCCAACTGTAGATGTTATGATTAGCAGAGATACCGATAGTCTTTTAAACCATAGAGATAAAGCAGCAGTTGATGCTTGGTTGGCAAGTGATAAAAATTTTCATATTATGAGAGATAATAGAGCACATTCTACAAAAATTCTTGGTGGTATGTGGGGAGCAAGAAATAAAATTTTACACAATATGGTAGAGTTAATAAACTCATACAGTAGAAAAAATACAAATAATAGAAAAAATATAGATCAAGAATTTTTAGCAGAAATAGTTTATCCATTAGTAATAAATAAAGCATTGGTACATGATCCATTGAGTAGATTTGGTCATGGTATTGAATTTCCAATACCAAGAAATAAACCTTGGTATGAGATAACATTAAATGGAGAATGGAGAGGATGTGATTGGATTGGTGATGATAATGATTATATTGGTAAACTCGCCGCTGGTGGATGTACTCATAATGAATATCATAAAAATTTTGAAGATCAAAAATATTATAAGGATTAAATATGAAAATCAATAAAGCGATAATGTCATGTGATGATAAAAGATACTATCTAGATTTTTGGTATCCTGTATCAAAAGTTTGGAAGAAAAAATTTAATATTCATCCAGTTCTTATACTTTTTGGTGATAAAAATCAATTAAATGTGTCAGAAGAATTTGGAACAGTTGTTGAATTTAAAACAAATCCAAATATTCTCCCACACATTCAAGCACAGTGGGCTAGATATTGGTTTCCAAAAACAGAACCAAATACAACATGGTTAATATCTGATATTGATATGTTTCCTATTTCTAAAAATTACTTTATAAACTCATTATCCGGAGTCAGAGATGATGCATATATCAATTTAAATGCAAGTGGAGATTATTTCCCCGCATGTTATAATGGTGGAAAAGGAAGTACATTTAAACAGGTATTGGAGTTACATGAAACTTGGGAAGAATCAATTGCAGAAGTTGATAGAAGATCTAAAGAGATAAATTACAATCATATTCCAGAATCATTTAGTGTATATGAACCAAATCAAACACATATGGCAAATTGGGGTATAGACGAAGCATATTCTATAGAAAAAATAAAAAAATTTACAGATAGATCCAGAATCATAAGTGTTGAAAGACCGGGTGGATTTTGTCAAAGACGATTAGATAGAGCTTCTTGGAAATTGGAAGAAGATAAAGTATTAAATGAATGGTATAATGATTGTCATAGTATTAGACCTTATAATTCTGGTCATAAACCAGAAATAGATAGACTTGTCAATCTATTACTGAGAGGAGTTTAAAAATGAATCAACAATTTTTAAATAATCTTATAGAAGACAATTCATCTTTTTTATTAAATGATGTCCAAAGTTGGTGCAGTCATAGACCATTACTACAAATAGCATTAGAATTAACAAAACAATCAAATAAACCAATTCTTGAACTTGGTTGTGGTTATGGTAGCACCGAACAATTACATAAATATATTGAAACCGATAATAGAAAATTATATAGTTTAGATACCAATAAAGAATGGTTGGATAAATATATCCATTTAAATAATAATAAACATCAATTAGTATTTAAACAAGATGGTTTAAAATGGGATCAGCAAAAATTAGAATGGTATGATTCCGTAGAAGATATTCCAAATTGGTTGGATTCCGTTACAGAGAATGGTATTTCAGTTTGTCTTGTTGATCATGCATGTGGTGAAAGAAGACATCATGATATAAAAAGAATTTATGAAAAATGTGATATTATAGTTATACATGATACACAACCAGAAGCAACTGGATATCTTTTAGATAAAATTTGGCATCTATTTAAATATAGATTAAATTTAATTATGGGCGATGATGCTACTATTATCAGCAATAAATATGATGTGTGTGCATTATCTGGATTAAAATTTAAGGATTTTGTTTTAAAATGAATAATATAATAAAACATCCACTAAACGGAACAAGAGATGATTTTGGATGGAGATATTTAGATACTTCAAACAATTTAACATATCCCTGGTATACTGTGGGATGTCTTGAATGGTTAAATACTTTAAATTTAAATACTATGTCTATTTTTGAATATGGTTGTGGTATATCAACATTATGGTGGAAAGATAAAGTAAAAAAATGTTCAGGTGTTGACAATGATTCAAGATGGTCAAATGGATGTCTTATACCACTATTAGATGATGGTACTATAGATAAAAAAAGATATATAGAATCTTGTTTAAATGAAACATATGATATAATAATAATTGATGGTATTTACAGAAATGAATGTTTACCATATGCATTAAAATCTATTAAGACTGGTGGTTATTTAATATGGGATAATTGGAATCAACAAACTGTTTCTGAACATATGCCATCAGATGAGTCAAAAGAACTATTAAAACAATATGAAGTAAAGATACACAAAGAACCAGAGCATATTGATTGGAAAACCGCAGTATTTTTTATAAAGTAATAAAATGAATAAATTTAAAGTATTTACATTTACTTGTATGAGGGATTTATCTCTTGTTAGACAACTTAATAAACAAATAACAACTTTTAAAGATGTTGATCATTTTATGTATGTTGATCAAAGAGAGTTTGATACTTTTCCAAAAGATTTTAATGCAATTATAAGAAAACGAGAACCACATGACGGTAATCCTTTTGGTGGAGAAGGATTTAGAAAAAAGTTTTATTGTATGAAAGATATGAAAAATGATGTAGAAAATAACGATACTTGGATGAATATTGATAGTGATGTTAAATTTAAAAATGAAGATATATTTAAATTATTTAAGTGTAACACAAATGAAGTAAAGGCTAGTGCTGATACAAATATTTTAAATATTAATGGAATTATTTTTAATCATATGTCTGGAGCTTTACAGTGCTTGGGTGGTGAGTTATTTCATAAATTAATTAATTTAGATATGAAATTTATAAATGAAAAAATACAAGAAGTAGATCAGTGGGGTCAATGTCCGGGCGACGATGTGATGATTGGATATTTTTCTCAGGGTGTATTTGGTGGCAATTTTACTAATTATAGAACTAAACTAAATATTGATGCATCTAGGATGTATGAAACTTCAACAGCAGATATTATCTGGTAAAGGAATAATAATGAATATACAAGAAAAGGATATAGCATTTTGCTCATCGGCATTTGGAAAACAATATGTACCGATGTTGGATAGATTGATAGAAAGTATCAATAAAATACATCCAAATGCTAAACAATTTATTTACAGAGATAGATTACCAAAAAATTCAAAACCACATTATGGTAATGATGGTAGCATGTATGGTTTTAAAATACATGCTATACAGGAAGCATTAGATGCTGGTTACAAAAAAATAGTTTGGTTGGATTCTGCTTCTATATTGGTAAATGATATCCGTAGAGTATTTCAATATTGCAAAACTCATGGAATTGTTGCATCTAATGATGCAAGTTTCATATGGACAAATTGTAATGATTCTGCATTAAAGCATTTTGGAATAACCAGAGAAGAGGCAAAAGAGAAGGGATTAAAATTTGCAGCAGGAAGTTTTTATGCTTTAGATTTTGATGAACCACTGTGTAGACAAGTATTTGAGACATGGAAAGAATCAGAACGATTAGGATTGTTTGGTAAATCAACAGATAGATGGGAAGATTCCGGTGGTCCATCTGGTCATAGACATGATGAAACTTGTTTTGGTTTATCTTTATGGAAACATAATTTAGAATATTGTACAGGTCAGGAAAGTGGTTATTGTTGTTGTGAATACCTTCCCCCAGGAATTCCTGCATGTCCAGAACTCATAGTAACAAAGAAGCATTTCAAATGATAGAAACAATACACGAACATACAATAAAAACAGATCTATTAACTGGTGGTTGGGTAATAGATGCTGGATGTAGGAATTGGAATTTTTCTCTTGCGATGAAAGAGAGAAATGAAAAGGTATATGCACTCGATATACAATCAATGATTAAACCTGAAACAATAGATATTTTTAAACAAAATGCTTTATGGACAACAAATAAAGTAATGTATGTAAATTATGTAAACGATGCAAATGGAACTTTTATTTCAGATACACCACAATCAAAAAGAACAGAACAAATAACAACAATAACATTAAACAATATTTATAATGAAATTGGAACAAATATTGACTGTTTAAAAATAGATATAGAGGGCAGTGAATATGATATTTTAATGGACGATAATTTTAAACCAATTCCAAAACAATTATCAATAGAATTTCATGAACATAATTTTAAATCCAAACACGATAAATTATTTAATGCTTGTATAGAAAAAATAAGTAAATATTACACTCCAATTAAATTTGAAAGAACTTCTGCTCATGGCTGTGGTTTTAATTATTGGGATACTTTATTTTTACAAAAAGAAGGAATAATATGATAGACGAATCTTTGCCACTTTATATGGACCAAATAAATTCAACTAAATTTATTAAACATGCAAATTATGTTTATAGACCATATTCTGCATCTGTTCCTTGTTGGTTGAATGATAAAATTAAAGAATTTCCATATCTAATACCATTTCAACATAAAAATGAAATTGGAAAAAGTGGTATAGTTTATACTAATGGAAATGTGGATCTTTTAAAATTTATTGATTCATTGCCAGATGATGGTTGTTATATTGTTATAACTAGAAATAATGATTTGAGTTTAACACAGATAATACTGGATAAAGCAAAATCTAAAAAATCTATTAAGAGATGGTACGGAATAAACATAGGATTCAATGATCCATTATTTGTACCTGTTCCAGTAGGATGTGGAACTGAAGGCGGACATTCAACATATTTAGAATGGGTTGCCAAAGAAACTCAAGAAGAAAGATATAAAGATAAATTAGTTTATTGTAGAGTAAATGCAACAGGTTATAATGAAGAAAGAAGAATTTTAATTAGACAAAATGAAAGTAATCCTATTTTTAATATTGTCAAGCATCAAGTTGGTGCAGAAGAAATGTATCGTTCCATGAAAAAACATATATTTTCTGCATGTCCAGCAGGAGAAGGAAGAGATTGTTTACGCACATATGAAACAATAATTTTAGGTGGAATTCCAATTTGGTCAGATTATATTGAATTAAGACATTTTCAAGATCTTCCGGTTGTTTATACTAATGATTGGAATATAATTACAAAAAAATGGTGTGAAAATGCATTAAACGAATTAAAAAATAGAACAACTTCAACAGATAGAATGAGAATGAGTTATTGGGATAACCATATTAAAAATAGTATACAAGAATTATTAAAATAATGTATGATTATCTTATAGTTGGTTCTGGATTATTTGGTGCAATATTTGCTCGCCAAATGACAGATGCTGGTGCAAAATGTTTAGTAATAGATAAAAGAAATCATATAGGTGGAAATTGTTATACCAGTCAGATTGATGGTATAAATGTTCATGATTATGGACCACATATATTTCATACCAGCAATGAAATGGTATGGGAATATATGAAAAAATGGACTAAATTTAATCATTTTGTATACAGACCTAAAGTAAAATATAAAAACAAACTATACTCTTTTCCTATAAATCTTTTTACATTGTATCAATTATGGGGAATAGAAACCCCAGAAGAAGCAGAAAAAAAATTAAAAGAAGTAAGAGTTAATATAGAAAATCCAAAAAATTTGGAAGAATGGATTCTATCACAAGTAGGTGAAGAAATATATCATACATTTATTTACGGTTATACAAAGAAACAATGGGGAAGACATCCAAATCAACTTCCATCTTTTATTATAAAACGATTACCAATTAGATTGAACATGAATGATAATTATTTTGATGATATTTATCAGGGAATACCAATAGGTGGATATACAAAAATATTTGAAAAATTATTATCTGGTATAGATGTAGAAACAAATGTTGATTATTTAGAGGATAGAGATTATCTAGATTCTAAAGCAAAAAAAGTAGTCTATACTGGACCTATAGATGAATTTTTTGAATATGAAAAAGGAATACTAGAATGGAGAAGTTTAAAGTTTGAGCACTTTAAACACGACATATCCGATTATCAGGGTAATGCTGTTATAAACCACACTGAAGAAGGTATACCATTTACAAGAACTATAGAACATAAACACTTTGAATTTGGTAAACAAAAAACAACAATAGTTACAAAAGAATATCCACAAGCATGGGATAAAACAAAAGAAAAATTTTATCCAGTAAATGATGATAAAAATAATGAATTGTATCAACAATATAAAGAAATTATTGATACTAAAAAATATATTTTTGGTGGTAGATTAGCAGACTATAAATATTATGACATGCATCAAGTTGTTGGTTCTGCTTTAATTAGATCAGAAAGAGAAATAAAATGAATATACTAGTTACAGGTGGTTGCGGATTTATTGGTTCCAATATTGTTGATAGACTTTGTGTATCAGAAAATTATAATGTAACAGTTATTGACAATCTATCATCAGATGCACATGATAAATTCTACTACAATAAAAATGCAAAATATTATAAAGATGATATTACCAATAAACATATAGTAAATGGTATATTTGAAAGACATAAACCAGACTATGTTTTTCATTTAGCAGCAGAAGCAAGAATACAAAATTGTATCAATGACCCAACAAAAGCATTCAACACAAACACAATCGGTACACAAAATATATTAGAAGCATGTAGATTGTTTAAAACAAAGAGAGTTATGTTTTCAAGCACATCTGCGATTTATGGTTTGAATGATACATTACCACAAACAGAAACACTAAGCCCTAGTTGTTTAAACATGTATTCTTATTCTAAATTATTCTCAGAAGGATTATTTAAATTATATTCTAAAATGTATAATGTTGATAGCGTTTGCTTTAGATATTTCAATGTTTATGGTTCAAGACAACCTGTTCGTGGTTCATATGCACCAGTAATTGGTGTGTTTTCTAGACAAAAGAAAAACGGAGATCCAATGACTATTGTTGGTGATGGTTTACAAACAAGAGATTATGTTCATGTTTCTGATATTGTTGAAGCAAATATTGCAGCAATGAATTGTGAACATAAATTAAATGCAAATATAATAAACATTGGGACTGGTAAATCATATTCAGTATTGGATCTTGCAATTGCTATGGGTGGAGAGTATACTCATATACACCCGAGACAGGGAGAAGCAAGACATACTCTTGCAGATATAACAAAAGCAAAAGAACTATTAAATTGGGAACCAAAATATAGTTTAAAAAAATACATGGAGAATAGAGAATATGATAATTGAAAATAGTGAATTAAATCTTCAGCAAGAAATTGAAAAGAGAGTTCTAAAAACTGGAGAAGGTTATATTGATGCTATTCTTTCTGTTTGTGAAAACTATTCTCTAGATCCAGAATATATTGCAAAACATTTACCAAAACCAATTATTGAAAAAATAAAAGAAGAAGGACAGACACTAAATCTGCTTCCAAAAACTTCCAGACTACCACTATAAATACTTGACTTGCTTCGTACACACGCTATACTATACACACACAAGTCGTACATGTCGTACACTTATACAAAGGAGATACTTATGGGCTTTAAAGATTTAAAGAAGCGTTCTCAGGAAAACATTTCGCGTCTGACTGAAGAACTAGAGAAGATGAATAAGGGCGCAGAGTCTTACAAGGATGATCGTTTTTGGAAGCCTACGCTTGATCAAGCAAGCAATGGTTTCGCTGTCATCCGTTTTCTTCCCCCTGTTGA